>Ga0299915_10000422_pt1 | contig 32394 bp, 29 predicted proteins | sample RVTome_13_FD_200263 | JGI IMG/M metagenome (GOLD analysis project Ga0299915, IMG submission 200263) | Soil microbial communities from uranium-contaminated site in the Upper Colorado River Basin, Wyoming, United States - RVT92D227 (version 2) ...
AACGTGTACGACATAAACTGGTTTGTGGACGACCACAGCGCGCTCGGCAGGCTGATGACGGCCCTCGTAGGCTACAACGGGAACCCGTCCCTTTCGGAGATCCTGGGGTACGTCGGTTACTGGTTGTTTGTGGCCTTCGCAGTCTACCGCGAAGGCACCGTGAGCACTCTGAGAAGGATTCTCGCGCACGCGTGGCCTAGTTGATCTGCTGCTCTCTGCCCGGCCCGAAGCTGATCAGCAGCACCAGCGCGGCTAAGGCCATCGCGACCCCGTACGCGAACGTTGCCCAGTGCCCGACCGAGTCCCAGAGCAGGCCCGCGACGATCCCGCCCGGCAGCATGACCAGTCCGACGGCCGTATGGAAGGTGCCGAGGGCAGTGCCCCTCAGGTGCTTCGGGGCGACGTCTGTCACATAAGCCTTCAGCACGCCCTCGGACGAGCCCTTGTACGTTCCGAACAGGGCGAAACCGGCGACGAGCAACGCATAGGATCCTGTAATTGACATGACCACGCATGTCATCGCGAAAAGGATGAAAGACATCGCGATGACAGGCTTTCTCCCGAGCCGGTCGGAAATGCCCCCAGTGATCAGGGCGAAGACCACGAACACGATGTTGTAGAGCACATAGAGCAGTATGATCGTGGCAATATCGGGCAGCCCGAACATGGAGAAACCTTCCTCGGCCGCCCTCAAGATGAAGAAGGCGTAGCTGATCTCCCCGATGTAGAAGGTCATCACAATGAACAGCAGCAGGTAGAACGGCCTTCCGAGATGGGATACCTCTCCGAAGAATCGCCCCACCTTGCCAGCGGATTCCGCCTCCCTGTCCCTGACGAACAGGACTATGATGGCCACCCCTACGAACGCCGGGATGGCCGAAATCAGGAATATCAGCCTGTAAGTGTCCGTGGTGACAGCGCTTGCTGCGAGCAGCACAGGCAGGACGAGCAACGGACCTATGACGGCGCCGGTCGAGTCCATAGCCTTGTGGAACCCGAATGCCCTCCCGCGGTACCGCCTATCGGTGGAGTCCGCTATGAGGGCGTCCCTGGGCGCGCTCCTCACGCCCTTGCCTATCCTCTCCAAGACCTTCAGCCCCAGGACATGCCAGGGTGCAGTCGCGAGGTAGAGGACGGGCTTCACGACCGAGCTGGAACCGTACCCGCTAAGAATGAACGGCTTCCTCTTCCTGTACCTGTCCGAGTACCAGCCTGAGAATACCTTGATGAGCGAGGCCGTCGTCTCGGCGGCGCCTTCGATCAGGCCTATGACGAGCCCCGACGCGCCGATGGCCGTCAGGAAGAGGGGCATGATCGGGTAGATCATCTCGCTGCTCATGTCGGTGAGAAGGCTCACTATCCCGAGCACCAGCACGTTCGTGCTGATTCCAGTGAGGATAATCCGTTTCTTCGCGCTAGGTCCGTTGTCTGCGCTTGAACCCGACATTTGACTGACCATGACAGCCGCGTTCACGGGGAACATGTGCCGGCATATAATGTTTCCAGGCGCGCAGCGCAATCTACTTTAGCGGTCCACGGCAATCGCCTTCGTGATGGACTTCATCGAGCTGTTCGGCGTCTTCATGCCGGGTGAGGTCGGCATCTCGCTCGTCCTGGAAATCGCTGTCGCCGTCCTGCTCGCCCTCGCGCTCTTCATGGCGGCGACGCACAGAGGGACCTATCATCACTGGATCATGCTTTTGGCGTTCCTCGTTGACGAGTTGATCGCCAAGCCGATCATGGTCCAGAGGTTCACATTGGGGGTGTTCGGGGACTTTCCGTACTCTAGCACTTCAGGGCTTGCGCACATCTCGCTGTCGATAATCACCACTGTCTCAGGCATCATCGCGATCTATCTGGGCTTCAGGTACCGCATCAAGAAGGACTGCAAGATGTTCATGCCGCCGCGGGGAAGGATCCACAAGATATCTGGGGCGGTCTTCTACGCGTCCTGGTATTTGGCGTTCCTCTTGGGGATGCGCGTGTTCTTGATGTTCTACGTCTGATGTAAATGCTAGGTTTCAAAGGGAGCAAATGCAATCATCTTCGTCGGTATGAGGACCATGGCACAGAGACCGGAGAGTTTGAGGGACAGGCTGAAGGAGGCCGCTGAACGCAAGGGCGCAGTCGCATTCGGCATCGCCTCCGTCGATGACGCGGATGCACTTCCCCCGGTCAAGATCGGATGGACGATTAACAGATGGACGAAGAAGCTCAGGGACACGATGCCCGAGGCCCGCTCGGTCATAGTCTTCGGGATCCAGTCCACTGACGACGCGGACGAGATAGAGATCCAGAGGGCGAGCGGCGCGCTGGACTATCCGGGCTATCTCCCCATCAGCATAATCATGCGCGACCTGATGAGGATCCTGAGGGAAAACGGATACCGTGCATGCGCTCCGTCGGTGTACGCCTCTCATAAGCGCATCGCCCAACTGGCTGGTATCGGCAGGTACGGAAAGAGTTCGCTCATAATACACCCGAAGTACGGCCCTTGGCTGAGGATAGGCGCTGTCCTAACGGACGCCCCGCTGCAGCCTGACAAGCCTTTCGAAGAGGACCTCTGCGGAAGGTGCGAGAGGTGCGTTCGGGCGTGCCCTGCGGGGGCACTCGAACCGTATGTCGTCGATCCAGACAGGTGCCTGGTGAGCGCGACTACCGCCTCGTATGTCAAGCCGGACCTGAAGCCACTCCTGGCCAAGTATTCGCCGGTCCTGACGCATCAGAGCAGGGTCATGTGCACTCAATGCCAGCTCTCCTGCAGGTATACAACTGCCGAGCGCCGGAAGAATGTGATTCCCGCAGCCCGGGTAGGCAGCTCCGCAAAGCGCCGGAAGCGCTGACATCACGGTCTCGGTGTGAACCCCACAGCCCTGACCGCGCTTGCGGATGGGAAGCACTCCACGAAGTGCCGATAGTAGAGAAGCTCTTCCTTGGTCCTGATCCTGCCACTTGGGAGTGCCCCCCTCTCTTTCTCGAACTCTTTGTCTGTTATCATCTTCTCAGAGACTGCGACGAGGCTGGTGATCGAGCCCGCGCCGTCGCTGAACCTCTGCTTCCTCCGCCACACGACCTCCCTAGGGAGGTCGTGCTCGAACGACTTCCTCAGCATCAGCTTGCAGTCCTGCGGCCTCGGACCGATGAGTTCCCGCGCGTGCAGCGAGAGCCCGAAGCCAATCACCGCCCCACTCATCAGCGGCATGCGCCCGTCGAGGGAGGCGCTCGCCGTCATGCGATCTACCCTCTGGAACCCTGTCATCCAGCCGTTCGCGAGGAGTTTTCTCCGTTCACTCCTGAGCCTGTCGTCTGCGCGTATGCCACTCATGTAGTCGTATCCTGCGAAGACCTCGTCCCCGCCCTCACCGCACAGAGTCACGTTCCGTCTGTCGGGGAACACGTGGGTCGCCATGAAGTTCGGTATGCAGCTTCTGATGAGCGGGAAGTCAAAGCTTTCCGCCGCATACACGACCTCGTGCAGCGAATCCATCATGTCTTCGACACCGAAGGTCCCCTCCAGATGGTCCGTTCCGAGCCTGCGAGCGACCTTCCTCGCCATCTTCAAGTCGACGCTGTCCTCGGTCCCGACGCAGACCGTCGTCAGTGTGCGAACGACCTGAGATGCGGCCGCGGCCACGACGCTGCTGTCTATGCCACCGCTGAGAAGCACGTTCATGTCCTTGCCGACTCTGCAGGACCTCACGCTGTCGATGACCAAGTCGCGGAGCTTCCTCGGCTTGGGTTCGCCCCGGTTCATCTTGAGAGGCGGGGATCTGCGCTTGCGGATCGGTTGGGTTCCGATCCTGGCAATCATGACCTTGCCTGGCGGGAAAGGGGTGAACTCGTCATCGGGCACGAGCTGGGACTTGATCTCGGACGAGAACGATCCCGCGGTCACCCCGCCGGAGATATAGAGCGGCTTGAGCCCGTAGTGGTCCCTGGCCAGCACGAGGCTGCCCCGGTCGGATATCGCTATCGCGAACGCCCCGTCCAAGTACGAGAACATGCTCGTCCCCGCCGCCCTGTACATGCTGAGTAGCAGCTCGGCCTCGGTCGCGTCCTCGTCCGAATCCTCCAGGAAGCTCTCCATGAGGAGGTCCGCGTTGAAGAGGTAGCAGTCCGCGGCGATGGCGATGCCGTCGTCTTCGACGACGGCTCGCTCCGCTCGGCGAGCCCGTCCCTTGGACGTCCTAGCGCCAAGCACCAATCCATCATCCGAGTAGATGTCCTTCACGTCCGGGCCTCTGTGGGCTAGCTTGTCCAGCATGCGTTTCACAAGCGCCCTGTCGGGGCTTCCGTGGGTTCCTGCGATGCCTTCCATCCGACCGTCTCCTAGATCTCAGCGAGGTCGAGATCCTCCTCGCTTGCGGCCAACTTTGCGACCCGATCCTTCTCGGGAACAGGGGCATTCGTCGACTTGTCGACCGCTACGCAGGCTCCGTTGACTATCGCGGTCTTCAGAATCCCCCTTGCAACCGGGTTGCCTTTGAGGTCGGGGGCGTCTAGGAGCCCGTTCCGGACTGCGCTGAAGAGCACATCGGGGGACGTGAGCGGTTCCTCGGGATGTTTCGCACCCGCTCGCTTGACAGCGTCGATGAGGAATTTCGCGTCTTCCAGCAGCCGCGCCTTTCTTGCTGCTATCGTCGGGTCGGCCCTGGGGTCCGGAACGCCCAGCATCGCTTTCGTCAGTGCACCCTTCGCGATCTGGCAGCTCTCGATGACATCCTCTGGGGTCGCCACATGGTCCGCCTCGCTGAAGCCGACCACATGCACTATGTGGGGTTTCAGGGCCATGGCCGAGTATATCGATGCGGCCAGCTGGCCCTTCGCCTCATTGGGGGCCGGCGACATAGAGGCGAGTCCTGATCTCACCATCCTGATGACTCTGAAATGGTCGCTCGAAAGCGACTCGACGAGTTCGAGCTTGGCTAGCATCTTCGCCAGGTCCATGGAGGGCGCAATCCCTTTCGGAGTGTCGAACATGAACTGGCACACATAGTCTCTCACGCCCAGCCAGCGGGCGTTGTACGCGGCGATGTACGCGGTCGCGAGCTCTATCGTGTCTCCACAGCTTCTGAGCGCCCACTGGTGTGACTCGTTGATCTCGACGGGCACACCGTTCGTCGCATACCACCTGATGGCCTCCTGGTTCTCCGCGATGGCCTCCTTCAGCGGCCTTTTCGAACGGCCGTCGAGTTCGCTGTACCACATTATGGGGACCGCCCCCCATGCGATGTTGATTGTCGACTTGAGCATCTCGGCCCACTTTGTCAGGTCTCTGGTCCCGCTGTAGCATCTCAGGAGCGGGTAGTTGCCCTTCCTCGTAGCATTCCAGATGGCCTCGAGGTCCTCGGGCTTCCTGATGGAGACTCCTCCCGAGCCATCGAGCTTGGGGTCAATCTCCTTGGGCCTGAAGAAGGACTCCTGGGCGTTCTGGTCCGGGGCTATCGAGAGTATGTCCAGTACATTCGCCTCGGCTATCTTCCTCGCACCCTCGACCGTGTCCTTGACCTTCGGGAGCCCGAAGTGGTGCCTTAGGATGGGCACGGGGTTGGAGGCTTCGATGCGGCTCACTAGGTCCGAGCTTGGGATCGCCTCCACTTTCGTCAGGATGACCCCCCTCAGGCGAGCCTTGATCGTTTCCACGGGTTCGCTGCCGTCGAACGCGACTTCGAAAATCCCGCTGTCCCGCGCGACGATCGCAACGGGGCCTGTCCCCCCGAAGACGTACCTGGGAGCCCGCAGAGACGGATCCTTGGCCATCTCCTCCTTCAGCTGATTGAGAAGGGATGCTGCGGAGTCGGGTGCCAACCTGTAACTGATGGCCACGATGTCTGGGGCCTTTGCCCTTATCGCAGACACAAGCTGCGTGATCGGCGTGGCCGGCCCCATGAACTCGACATCGTACCCAATCGAGCGCGCAAGGTCCAGGAACGCGTTGATGCCCGCTACATGCACGCAGTTGCCGATCGCCGCTCCGAGTATCTTCATCATCTCACCCCTTTGACAGCGAGCATCCGGATGTCCTTCACGGACATCCCCGATAGGCCGACCTTGTCGACGGTCCTCCCCTCAGCCCAGAAGTCGCGTCCGTGGATCGTCGAGGCCATGTGGACCAGGCCTTGCAGAGTGGGCGTCTTTACACCTGCGAGTTTGCCGACTGATATCATCGGGACGATGCTCATCGGAACGTCCTCCAGGATGTATCTATGCGTGAGAGTTGCCGGCGCCCTCACCCCCTTGTATCCAGGCGTGGCTTGGATCGCGTCGTAGAGCGTCTTGCCCGGGGAGTCGTATGCGAGGTAGAGCCACTCTCTGGCAGTGTGAAGGTGTATGCCGAGCGCAGAGCCCACTGCCACCCGTTCGGCGTCCGCTGCCTCCAGAATCTTCGCGGTGGACGGCGACACGCCCTCGAGGTAGTACTCGAAGTCGCCGTGGGTGGACTCGATGCGCGCTGCGTTGAGGATCGTGAGTGAAGGGTGGAAGATGGCGCCTATATTGTCGAGGCTGGTCTCGAGAACATTGCTCGCGGCGACGAATTGAGGCAACGCGCTGCGCACAATGTCCAGGACCTGCGGCGTCCTGTGGGCGGGTATCGCCGCGAGAGGCACCGAATTCTTGACCTGGATGATTCGCGCGCGTGCGGGTTCCGCGTGCCTCGAGACGTAGATGAAAGTCTGTGCTTCCGCGATGATGGGCCTTGCCCTGACCTTCCGCTGTCTGAGTACGCTCAGGAACTCGAGAGCGCCGAAGGTCCGCCCGGGGTTCAGCACAACGATCTGTTTGCTCGTCAGACGTGAGGCGCACAGCTCGGCGATGTCTCTGTGGGCTGAAGCGGGGACGACGACCATTACGACGTCCGCACCATCGAGCGCATCGCCGATGTCGTCCGTCGCGAGATCCACCCTTCCGTGGCCCTCGACGACACCTTCGACCTCGATGCCGTCCCTGTCGTTTACGTTGTCGATCCTCTCCCTGGACCTGTTCCAAAGCCGGGTCGGGAATCCCATTATCGCCAGATGGCCGGCCATGGCCAGGCCGCCGTGCCCAGCGCCCAGGACCGCGAAGGTCGGCTTTGAGTCCTTTCTTGATTTCGATCGGGCCAGATATTCACCAACTCTTGACAACTGGACGGGATGTCCCCACGGGGCTGAAATGTCGGTGGTGAGGAGCAGGCGGGGACATCCCTATGACTAATTATGATAAATGATGATAAACTATTAAATGCTTGCCCGCGATTATCATAGCCGACTGAAGGCCGGGAAGAGATTGTCCCGCCGTTCGCCGCAGTGATAACATGGCTGACACGGACCTCAAGGAACTCGTGAAGTGGATCATAAGGTCGGACCGAAGGCTCATAACGCTCAGGTACTTCAAGCACAACAAGTTCGCGGGGGCGTCCGAGATAGCGCAGGACTCTGGTCGCTCCATCCAGAACGTGAGCACCGGCCTCAAGGAGCTTGAGGGGAGAGGAGTAATCGAGCAACTGGAGCCCGGGAGGCGGACCTGGAAGAAGCACAGGCTGACCAACACCGGGAGGACTTTGCTCGAGCTCGTCGAGCGGGAGCTCAGCGCAGGCATGTTCGAGCGGATGGCCGACGAGCTCTCCTTCAGGTACGTGAGGGATGCTTTCAGGCTAGTGGTAACGGACCCGATCATCGTGACGAAGAGCATGGACCTCCACGAGGTCGTGGACAGGGTTCTTGCGGATCCGAGGACTCGGAGCGCTTACGTCGTTGACGAGAAGAGGAAGCTGATAGGCATGATCGGCCTCGAGCAGATGCTCACCGCGATCGAAGGTTCCCTTTCCCTGTTCGACAAGGACAAACCCTCTTCCAGAAGCAAGCGGGCGGTCCTGCCGTTCTCCGTCGAGGAGTACATGGTCAAGCCGGCCACCGTCTATCAGGACGACAGGCTGATCACCGCACTGAGGAAGATGATAGACAACAACATGGAGGACCTGCCCGTCGTGGACGACGACGGAGTGCTCATAGGCGAGCTCAACGGGTTCGAGATCCTGCTGCTCGGCAGCGAGGTGCTCAGGCGACATATCCGCGAGTGAATCTCCTGGGGGTGTCATTCAGGCGAAGTTTTAAATCAGATAATCGAATATGCGCGATAATGGTTTCCCGCGACAGGATCAACCGGATTCTCGAGGGCTACGACAAAGACAAGCTGGTCATCGCGACCGCTTGCTCGCACACATCCCTCCAGATATTCGACGGCGCGAGGAAGGAGGGCTTCAGGACGATGGGAATAGCCGTCGGCCAGAAGACCAAGTTCTACGACGCCTTCCCCAGAGGGCGGCCGGACGAGTTTTTCTTCGTCGATTCCTACACTCAGCTGCTCGACCGGGCTGACGAGCTGGTCGAGAAGAACGTCGTTATCGTCCCCCACGGCTCGTTCGTGGAGTACATGAACACCAGGAACTTCGAAGAGCTCGAAGTGCCCACATTCGGCAACAGGCTGGTCCTGGACTGGGAGAGCGATAGGGAGAAGGAGAGGGTCTGGCTGGCCGGGGCAGGCCTGGAGATGCCCCGCAAGATTGACGACCCCAAGATGATAGACAGGCCGGTCCTCGTCAAGTACGACGGCGCCAAGGGCGGCCGAGGGTTCTTCATCGCCAAGGACTACCCCGACTTCAAGCTCGGGATAGACCACACGCAGAAGTTCTCGATCCAGGAATACATCCTGGGCACCAGGTACTACATACACTACTTCTACTCACCCATCCGGAAGGATGGCTACAAGCTCAGCAAGGGCGTCCTCGAGATGCTGAGCATAGACAGGCGGGACGAATCCAACATCGACGAGATGTACAAGCTGGGAGCCCAAGAGGAGCTCAAGAAGCTAGGATTCTTCCCGACCTTCGTCGTCACGGGCAACGTGCCCGTGGTGGTGAGGGAGTCCCTGCTGCCCAAGCTGCTCGACATGGGCGAGCGAGCAGTCGAGAAGTCTCTCGAGCTCTTCGGTGGCATGATCGGGCCGTTCTGCCTCGAATGCATCGTCACGGACAACCTCCAAGTCAAGGTGTTCGAGATATCCTCTAGGATAGTGGCGGGCACGAACCCGTTCATCTCTGGATCGCCTTACTCGGACCTGCTCGAACCAGGTGTGTCCACAGGCAGGCGCATCGCCCAGGAGATCAAGTACGCGAGAGAGCACGGCCAGCTGGGAGAGGTGATCACGTGACGCAGTACTTCTTCATACTCGCGGACTCGGAGATCGAGCTGGTCCCGCAGGACATCGTCAAGGAGCGGTGCATACTCAACAACGCGCGCGCGAGAGGCAAGGCCCCTGAGAAGATACTCCTCGACGCGTCCCACCACCACCCGGCATTTGGCAAGCTCCCGGACTCCGAGAGACGCGGGAGGCCCGACCTCACACATTTCTTCCTCATGCTCTGCATGGACTCCGACCTCTCCGCATCGGGCAATCTCCGAGTCTTCGTTCACACCAGGAACAACGACGTCATAGCTGTGAAGCCGGAGACGAGGCTGCCGCCGCACTACCCGAGGTTCGTGGGCCTCATCGAGTCGCTCTACGAGCAGAGGGTAGTTCCGTCTCGGGAGAACGCGCTTCTGGAGCTCAGGAACGATGTGCCCCTGGATGTGCTGGTGAACGCCCTGAAGCCGGACGAAGTCATCGTCATGATGCAGGAGGGCGACGCGAGCCCGCTCCTGGAGAAGTTCGCAGGCGTCAAGGGCGAACGAGTGGTGGTGATCGTCGGCGGGTTCCCGAAGGGGGGCTTCAAGTCGAACCTGGACAAGTTCAAGCACACGAAGATATCGCTGGGTCCGAGGCCGATGAAGGTCTGGACGGTGACATCGAAGGTATTGTGCGCAATAGGCTTCGCGCCTACGCTCCCTCAGCCGGAGGCGGAGGTCAAGGCCCCAAAACCTTCAAAACCTCGTCGCGCTCCGAAAAAGAAAGAGGCGTGACCTCTCCGCCGGAGACCGCCACGGACTTGCCAGCGCCCGGGATGATCTTTCCCACGACGGCTGCGTCCGTGCCCATCTTGTGCACATCAGCCACGAACTCGTCCGCCTTCGACGGCCTGAATGTAGCGAGCAGGGCTCCGGACCCGAGCAGTCCGAGCGGGTTGAGGCCGTATTTCTGACAGATGATCTTGGTTTCTCTGCGGACGATTATGTCGTCGATGTGCAGCTCGACTGATTTGCCGGAGGCCATCGCGAGTTCCTGCACGCCCATCGCGACGCCACCCTCCGTCGGGTCGTGCATCGCGCTCACGCCGAAGTCGAGGGCGGCCGTCGCCTCGCGCACTATCGACAGGCCTGGCTTGAAAAGGTAGTTCGCCGCAGCGTCGACCAGTTCTTTGTCGAACAATCTGAGGAGCTCCTCTCTCTTTTCACGGGCAATCACAGCGGTGCCCTCTATCCCTGCGCTCTTGGTCATCACGAGCACGTCACCCGCTCTAGCGCCTGATGTGCGCACGAGCTTCCTCTTCCCGAGGACGCCGTGCATGTCGCCGACCACTATCGGGTGATCGATGCCGGGCGTCACCTCTGTGTGCCCACCAGTCACGGCGATCCCGAGGCCCTTGCACGCGTCGGATATCTGCTTGAAAATCCTCTCGACGAGCGCCTCGTCAGAGCCCGGGGGCAGCAAGATCGCGGCCTGGAACCACGCGGGCTTCGCGCCTCGGGTGACCACGTCGTTCGCGTTCACGTTGACGGCATACCAGCCGATGAGGTCGGACGCATAGGTCACCGGGTCGGTCTTCAGAACGAGCAGCTCCTTGCCCAGCTTCACGACTGCTGCGTCCTCCCCGATCGAGGGACCGAGCACAACCCTGCGGTCCGCTGCGCCACGGTGCTCGAGAAGCTTCTCGAGCAGTTCCGGGGGCAGCTTCCCTGTCTTGAGCGCCATCATCATTTCGAACGGCCTCTCTAGCTAATATCGTTTTCATCGCAGAGGGGTCCCTGTCGCCATGACAATATCTGGACACCAATGCTTTATATTGGTCATGTACTTCACCGGTGGGGCGATTCGCATGATCGCGGAACGAGTGAAGAACGTACAAGAATCTGGCACTATGAAGATGAAGGAGCTGGCCGGCCAGAAGAAGGCCGAGGGCAAGAAGATCATCTCCTTCACGGTCGGAGAGCCCGACTTCGACACCCCGAAGCACATCGTCGAGGCTGCTAAGAAAGCTCTTGACGAGGGGAAGACGAGGTACCTCGACGCGCCCGGACTGCCGGCGCTGCGGGAGGCGATAGCGAAGGAGGCCAAGGAGTCCAACGGCATACCGTGCGAGTCATCGAACGTCCTGATCACGCCCACGAAGCAGGCGATCTTCGAGACAATCCTCGCCACGATCAACCCTGGCGAGGAAGTCATCATGCCCGACCCGTCCTGGGTCACCTACGAACCATGCGTCACACTGGCCGGGGGCAAGTCGGTGCCGTGCACGACCAGGGAGGAGGACGAGTGGCGGGTGACGCCGGAGGCGGTTGCCAGGCTCATCACGCCGAAGACGAAGATGATCCTGTACAACTCCCCGTCCAACCCGTGCGGAGCCGTCGAGACCCACGAGGACATCAAGGGGCTCGCGGACCTGGCGAAGGACCACAACCTGCTCGTGCTCTCCGACGAGGTCTACGAGAAGATCGTGTTCGACGGCCTGAAGCACTTCTCGATCGCCGCAGAACCCGGCATGATGGACCGGACGATCACGATCAGCGGTTTCAGCAAGACTTACGCGATGACCGGGTGGAGGATGGGCTGGCTGATCGCGCCGAAGCCGATATTCAAGGGCATCAACAAGATCCAGCAGCACTCGATCACTCACGCCGTGAGCTTCGCTCAGTACGGTGGCCTGGCCGCAATGACCGGGCCGAAGGAGCCCGTGAAGGCGATGGTGAAGGAGTTCCAGGAGCGGAGGGACCTCATCATGAAGCTCATGAAGGACATACCGAGCTTCCACTGCGACACCCCCAAGGGCGCGTTCTACGCGTTCCCCAGGTACGAGGGCAAGATGAAGTCCGAGGAGTTCGCGCTGTACCTCATGGACAAGGCCGAGGTCGCGGTCACCGGCGGTGGAGCGTTCGGCAAGGCTGGCGAGCAGCACATCAGGATATCCTATGCCACGAACAAGAAGAACATACAGGATGGCATGGAGAGGATCAGGAAGATCCTCGCCTGATCATCTTCTGAAAACCTTTTTCCTCTTGACATTCTTCGTAGTCACGAGTCTCTTCACAGTCGACATCTGAGGAGCGCTGCCCATCTTATCCAGGTCGAGCCGCTTGGTTATCATGTACGGCTCGAAGCCCATGCTCCTCCAGACGGCGCGCCCCTCCATGTTGTCGTGCGCGACGCCCAGCTGGACGGACCTCACCTTGTTCTTCTTGAACCACCGCACAGCGACATCCAGCATCTTCCTTGCGACTCCCTTTCTCCGCCGCTCCTCGAGGACATAGACGTCGGCGATGATGCCGATCTTCCTCTCCTTGAATATCGGGACGTTGGGCGAGAGCATGCACAGCATGAACCCGACGATGTCGCCTTCCTCCTCGGCGACGATGAGCTTCGTGCTGATCTCGGCGAAGCGCTTGTCAAGATACGCCCTCCAGTGCCTCTTGCTGTCCCAGGCGAGCTCGAACTCGTCTGAGAGCTTCTCGTGGTGCTCCGCGAGCCTCTCCCACAGCTCGACCACTGATGGGAGGTCCGCCTCGACGGCGTCCCGAATCTCGATGCGTACCGTGGCTATGTGCCCAACTCCTGCTCCCAGAAACCCTTTGGGGTGAAATGAACCTGACGCAGCAACCACTCAGAGCTTAATCGATGTCGCCGTCTTGAGGTCCGGAATGGCCCGAACCTTCTCCAGAACGGATTTCGGCAGTTCGTCGTCCAGCTCGAGGATCATCATGGCGGGTCCGCGGACCTTCTCCCTGGCGACCTCCATGCTGGCTATGTTCACATCGTTATTCCCGAGCACCGTGCCCACCTTGCCGATCATGCCTGGCTTGTCGGAGTGGCCTATCAGCAGGAAGTTGCCCTCCGGCTCAATGTCCACAGAGCTGCCGTCGATCTCCACTATCCTTGGGCCCTTGTCTGGCATGAGCGTCCCCGCTACGGACACGGTCCCGCCGTTTGCCTTCAGGGTGACCCTGATGAGGTTCTTGTAGCGGCCCGAGTCGTCCGAGGTCGACGATACGACGTCGATCCCTCGGGACTTGGCCATCGCGAGGGCGTTGATGTAGTTGACATTGAACTCCTCGGACATGGGCTTCAGAAGGCCCGTGACGACGCACGCTGTGATTATCCTGATGTCTTTCTGTGCGAGCTCCCCCCTGCAGGAGATCTCCATCTTCGACGCGCTGCACATGCCGAGCTGGCAGGCCATAGTCCCGAGCTTCTCCGCGAGGGGCATGTAGGGCACGATCTCCGGGTCGAGCTTTGCCGGAAGGTTGACCGCGTTCCTGATGACGTTGTCCTTCAGGTATGCGATGACCTGCTCAGCTATCTCAGAGCCGACCTCCTCCTGTGCCTCAGTCGTGGTCGCACCGAGGTGCGGCGTTAGCACGATGTTCTGGAGCGTGAGCAGCTTCGAGCCAGCAGGCGGCTCGTTCATGAACACGTCAAGGGCTGCGCCTGCGATCTTGTTGCCTGACAGGGCATCGTACAGTGCGTCTTCGTTGACAACCCCGCCTCTTGCGCAGTTGATGAGCAGAGCCGACTTCTTCATCTTCGCCAGCTCCGCCTTGCCTATCATGTCTTTCGTCTGAGGGGTCATCGGAGTGTGGACTGTGATGATGTCCGCCTCCTGCAGGAGCCTGTCCAGCTGCACCAGCCGCACGTGCAACCTCGTGCCGACCTCCGGGGACACGAGCGGGTCGTATGCGATGACCGTCATGCCGAGCGCGGAGGCCCTCTTCGTGACCTCGGCCCCGACCCTGCCCAGGCCGATTATGCCCAGCGTCTTGCCCTGCACCTGGGAGCCCTTCATCTCCTTCCGCTTCCACTCGCCCTTCTTCATGGAAGCGTCTGCCTGGGCGATCCTTCTGGCTAGAGCGAATATGAGGCCAATCGTCAGCTCCGCGGTCGAGATGACGTTCCCCGAGGGCGCGTTCATCACGAGCACTCCCCTCTCCGTGGCAGCGTCGACATCGATATTGTCGACGCCTATGCCAGCTCGCCCGATGACCTTGAGCTTCCCAGCCTCGATGATCTTCCTGGTGGCCTTCGTGGCGCTCCTGACGAGCAGGACCTCGTAGTCCTTGATGATCTTGACGAGCTCGTCCTCCTTGAGCCCGGTCCTCACATCGACTTGGTAACCCTGCGCCTTGAGCATCTCAACGCCGTTCTTCGATATCTCGTCCGCAACGAGCACCTTCATCTGGCTCACCTGGATACGGCCCGCGAGGCCGGAAGAACTGGAACGGCCCACCTTGCATATCAATGTGTTGTGCTCGCCACCTGGAAACGTACTATTCTGTCCCACGCGCGGGGTACAGATGTGCTACTTGAGCGCGCCGGACGAATCGATAAATAGCGTGCAGGCCGTTCACACGTCAGCCCCCCATGCCCATCTGCAAGAGGAATGTTGAGGTAGAATGCCCCATCGACGTGGCGTTCGAGCACGTTGCCGACTGGAAGAACTTCAAGAGCTTCATACCGTTCTTCCTCAACCTGAAACCGGTAAGCGTGGTCGAATACGGCCCAGGGACCAGCCTCGAAACCACCATCTCGATCGGCAGGATCGAGGTCGGGACCGCGTTCGACCTCGTGGAGTTCTTGAAGAATAAGAAGATACTCTACAAGGCATCCAGGGGCCTGAAATCCAAGATCAGCTGGGAGTTCAAGCAGCTCACTGGCAAGGTCCTCGTGACCTTCATCTTCGAGTACGAGATACCGCCTGGGCTCGTGACCCGGAACTACGAGCGAGAGGCCTTCGAGAAAGAGCTCCAGAGCGCCGCGAACAGCAGCATGGACCTGCTGGTCTGGGTGCTGCAGTCGGTGTCCGGCCAGAAGAATGTCTAGAGAGGCTCACTTCTCAGGCGGCAGCATGTTCGGTATGCCGTCCTCGATCGGGTAGTCTATGTTGCACTTGACGCATCGGAGGGTGCCCTCGAGGACCTCCTTGTCGTCCTCCTTCTTGACCGTGAGCTCGAGCGGGTGGTGCTTGCACACCGGGCAGGCGAGAATGTCCATAAGCTTCCTCTTCAATCAGGCCACCGGACACGCATATGCTGGGCCTGTAATAAGCCTTTCACGGGAGGAAAAGGAACGCTTATTACGGCCAATCCTCATTGCCAGAGCATGCGCGTGGGTGTAATCGGCGTCGGGTTGATGGGCCAGAACCATGTCAGGATATTGGCCGAGAAAGGCCTCCTTGCCGGGGTCGTCGACATCGTCCCCGAGGTTTCCCGGGCGGTGGGGGCGAAGTACGGCGTCAAGCACTTCCTGAGCTATCAGGACATGCTGAAGGGCGACGTGGACGCCGTCGTCGTGGTCACGCCGACCTCCACGCATGACAAGATAGCCTCGGACGCCATGCGCGCGGGAAAGCATGTTCTCCTGGAGAAGCCCATGACCGGCAGCTCGAGGTCGCTCGCGGGCCTGCTCCAGCTGGCGAAGCAGAGCAAGGTGGTCCTGGCGGGCGGGTTCACGGAGAGGTTCAATCCTGCAGTGTCGTTTGCGAAGCAGGGCATCCAGACGGGGGAATGGGGTGAGCTGATCACCGCATCGACCAGGAGGGTGTCTTCGCTCCCGTCCAGGATACGCGACGTTGGGGTCGTGATGGACCTCGGCGTGCACGACATAGACGTCGTGCAGTACATAATCGGGGCGAAGCCGAAATCCGTGTACGCGCTCGGAGGCCAGGGCAAGGGGATGAAGTACGAGGACCACGCGAGCATACTCATCGATTTCGAGGGCGGCGCGACGGGCTATATCGAGGTCAACTGGCTGACTCCCATGAAGGTGAGGAAGCTGGCGCTCACATGCGACAAGAACTTCGTCGAGGTCGACTACATGGACCAGGCTGCCCTCGTGTGCGCATCGTCCTTCAAGCAGCTCGACAGCGGCAACCTGTACAACGTGCCGCTCGAGTTCGACACTCGAAGGATCGCCCTCAAGAAGGAGGAGCCGCTCAAGCGCGAGCTGAACGATTTCTTGGCCGCGATCGAGCAGAAGAAGGAGCCCCTCGTGACCGGCGACAGCGCGATCAACACGCTCAGGATAGCTGAGGCCGCCCTCGAGTCCATGGGGTCCGGCAAGAAGGTGCAGCTGGAGTAGATCTCATGAAGATACTCGTGACTGGTAGCTCGGGCCAGCTGGGCTCGTATCTGTGCGAGCTGCTCATTCGGAAGCACGAGGTCGTGGGTTTCGACATCCGCTTGCAGCCCTACGCTGTGCTGAAGCAGCTATCCGTGACCGGGGACATACGCGAGCCGAAGGACGTCAGGGAGGCTTTGCGGGGGGTGGACGCGGTCGTGCACTGCGCCGCCCAGGTCAGCGTCGAGAAGTCCACGGAGGACCCGCTCACGGACGCGAGTGTGAACGTCCTCGGGACCGTGAACATGGTCCACGAGAGCGCGAGGGCGGGCGTCTCGAAGTTCGTCTATGTCAGCAGCGCGGCCATATTCGGCAGGCCGAAGTACATACCCATCGATGAGGCTCACCCGACCCATCCGATGAGCAACTACGGCGTGAGCAAGCTCGCGGGGGAGAAGTACGCGTTGGCGTACGCCGACATGAGCAGGATGTCCGTCGTCTCCGTCAGGCCGTTCAACTTCTATTCCATCAGGGCAGACCCGATGAGCCCGTACTCCGGCGTCATCACAAAATTCGTCGCGCGCCTGAAGCAAGGCATGCCCCCTCTCGTAGAGGGGGACGGCCGCCAGACGAGGGATTTCATACACGCGCGCGACGTGGCCGAGATGATATCTCTCGTGCTGGAGAAGAACGGGATCAGCGGCGAGGAGTTCAACTGCGGCAGCGGCGTGCCCAACAGCGTGCTCGACCTCGCGTCGAAGGCGATTCGCGTCTCGGGGCACGAACTGGTGCCGGAGTTCACGTCCCCGAGGATCGGGGATATCAAGGACAGCTTATGCGACGCACGGAAGTCTGCAAGCGAGCTCGGGTTCAGGGCGAAGATACCTCTCGAGAAAGGGCTGGCCGAGCTCCTCAGCTGACCTTCTTGCCCACGCCTCTGTAGGTGATTCCCGCCTTTCGCATCTTCTCCGCTGAGAAGATGTTCCTGCCGTCCACGACTGCGGGCGTGCGCATGGTCTTCTTCAGCTTCGCAGGCGAGATTCCAGAATACTGTTTGTGAGCGACCATGAAGATGGCCAAGTCCGCGCCGCCAAGAGCCTCTTCCAGGTTTTTCGTCGTCCTACGGCCCTCGAACTCTTCGACGTAGGGGTCGTGGACCCTCAGCGATCTCGCCGCGCCCAAGGAGGCCACCACGGGTACGGTCGGCGAGTTCCTGACATCGTCCGAGTCCTGCAGGAACGCGACTCCCAAGACGGCAACGGCCGAGTCCTCCAGCCGGAGCCCCTTCTCCCTTAACAGGTCGGCCGCCAGGTCCAACATGTGGAAAGGCATCGAGTCGTTGATCGCCCTTGCAGTCGGGATCAGCCTCGGGTTGGCCTCCCTGCCGCTGTGCGCGAGCAGCCAGGGGTCCTTGGGCAGACAGTGTCCCCCCACCCCCGCGCCCGGGACGTGCATGTCTCTGAAGGGGGATGTGTTGACGAGCCTCCTGACCTCGAAGGCGTCTGACCCCAGCTTCTCACATATCAAGGCGACCTCGTTCGCGAATGCGATCTGGACGTCCCTGTACGCGTTCTCCGCGGTCTTCACTATCTCCGCTGTCGTGAGGTCCGTGGAGTGAAGCTTCCCGTTGGTCAGCTTGGAGTAGATGGCCATAGCCCTTCGGGTGCTGGCCTTGTCGTATCCGCCCACGACGCGGTCGTAATGGGTGATGTTGTAGAGGAGTCTCCCGGGCATCACACGTTCGGGGCAGTGGCCGAGCTTGAACCCCGTGCCCACCTTCAACCCGCTCTCCTTCTCCAGGATGCGTGTCACGGAGCCGGCCATCGTGCCAGGGGCGAGCGTGGACTCGACGACTACGAGCGCGCCCTTCTTCATGTTCTTGCCGATGTTCCTGACCGCGTCCTCCAGTCTCGAGTTGTCCGGCCTCTTGCTTGGGTCGATGGGCGTGTCTACGCAAACGAAGATCGTGTCCCTGTCCCTGAGCCCCTCAAGCGATGTCCCGGTCCTGAGAGCGCCCTTCCTGACCGCCTTCTTGAGCAGCTCCCTGAGCCCGGGCTCCTCGCCCTTGAACGGGAGGTCCCCTCTGCCGACCATGTCCGCACGGTCTCTCACAGCGTCTAATCCGTAGACGTCAAAACCTCTGTTCGCGAGGAGCGATGCGAGCGGTATGCCGACATAGCCAAGGCCCACGACGGCGACCTTATCCAGGGGCATCGCCCGCCGATTGGACGGCCGCGGTATAAGGCTTTGCCTGGTCAGAAATCATTGAAAAATTAGAATCGGGGAAAGGGTTTGTTCGGTCTCGCTTGCCTGTGGTCCGTCTAAGGCTTCGGCGCCTCAACGACCGGCGATGGAGCCTCTGCCGCTGCGGCCTTTGGCGGTCTCGCCTTCAGGAACGGCACGATGATCAACAGCAGGATCATCACGACGAGCAGCACGAGTATGGTGAAGTCTATCGCCGCCATGCCCGCGACGCTCCTGTCCCAGCCGCTCAGCTGCGTGTTCACGGTGATCGTGGACGTGTCATCTGACAATTCGTCGTCCTCCACCGGGTCCCACAGCTCGACATCGACATCGAGGAATCCCGCAGGCGCGTCCTCGGGCAGGTTGTATTCGACTACGCCGTCGGTCTCGGTGACGAAGAACATCACTCCAATCGGGTCGAAGTCGCAGCCAACCCATAGGCCGTACATCGAGAGCGGGTCGCTCCAGTAGGTGCCGATCTCGTAGTGGATCTTCACCGTCTGGCCGGGCTTGAAGGAGCCGTCAAAGTATCCGGACTTCTCGACCCAGACCCTGAGCTCGTTGTCGTCCACCATGTATACGTTGGCCCACGCCTCACCGTAGAATCCGGTGGTCGTGGACACGTATATCACGCCGTAGTAGCCTCCGCTCGCGTCCGTCTCCGGCACATCGACACTGAACGAGCCGCTCTTGGCGAACTCCGGAGCCTCGTTCAGGACAATGACGCCCCAGTCGTCATAGACCTTGTAGCTGATGGTGCCGGCCTCGACCGGGCCCACGATCTCCCACGTAAAGGTGACCGTGTCGCCAGGCCTGTAGGCATCCACATCGGTGATCAGCAGGACCTGTGCGCCCAGGACTTCCGCCTCATTGTACGCTGTCAGCGACATTCCCTCGTAGTAGCCTGTTGCATAGGCCCAGATGTCGCCAGTGTAGTCCGTCGGTATGACGACCTCTGCAGACATCGTCGACGTGTTGGCCGCCACTAGCAGGCCGTTGTCCGTCCAGACGGTGTATGCGATGATGGGCACAGTGACCTCGACACCGTTCCATACGGGGTTGAAGGTCATGACCATCGTCTCACCGGGGAGGAAGGAATACTTGTTGAACTCCATGTTCAATCCGCCCCAGCTGCTCACCGTGAAGGTCTGGGCTGCAACCGCCGAGTAGCCGAGTATGGTTACCGTGGCATCGACCGTGTACACACCCGTGTCCGCGTTGTCCACGAGCGTGAATGCGTGCGTGATCGTACCATCAGCGAGTGTGACCAAATCGGTCGCACTGTAGGCAGCGAGGACAGATGCGTTGTTCCTGACATTTATGTCCACCGACGCGCCCGCGATCGGTTCGCCGTCAACATCGGCTCCGACAGTAACGGCGACCATCTCACCGACATAGAGCCAGTTGGTGTTCAGCGACATGCTGGCACCCAGCTGACCGAGGTTAAGCCAGATGTAAGCATCTGAACTCCTGCCTGTCTCGTTGGCCCAGTAGTAGATCTCAACACCCATCCAGGTGGCTATGTCCGTCGGGATCGCCAGCTCGTGCGTTCCTCTGGATCCTGTCAGTGTGCCATTGTTCCACTTGTCGGCATCGGTCGAGTTCCACCAGTGTGCCGCGTAGGTTATAGTGACACCTACTTCGTCACCCAGGGTGGATATGTCCAGTGTGAAGTAGTCCATCTTGGCCGTCTCGCCAGGCATGTAGACCCCTCTCTGTGGCTCGATGTTGAACCAGTACTTCTGGACATCGATGAAGTATGTGTTCCAGGCGTTATGGTTGGACGCGTCCCTCACCCGTATCCGGTACTCGCCGTCGGGCAATGTAGAGGGGATCGTCCAGACAGCTGTCCAATAGCCGGCCGGGGCGATTTGAGCGGTCCAGTTCTGGAACGTCACATCGGTCTCGTTCACAATCTGCACGTAGAACATGTCGGTCATGTGCGTTGTCACGAGGGTGAGTGTCAACATCTGTCCGGGGTAGTACCCGACGTACCCGTACCCGCTTATGTACACGGGGTCAGGGTCAACAGTGAGCCCAGATTCCAGAACCACAATCGTGGTCCTGTCGAGCTCGGTCATCGTCCACCTCTCGTAGGCGATTATGTAGTACAGCGTCTCCTCGCCGGGTATCCCAGCTCCCGTGCTGAGAGTGCTAACAGCTCCTGCCTCGGAGCTGTTGTACCATCCGACTACGGGGTCGTCAGTTGTCTGGTAGAACCAGGAGTACGTGCTGCCACCCGTCGTCCTTAGTACGACATAGATGTCCTCGGCAGAGAGATCGCCATGGTACATCGCCTCTACGTTCACATAGACGGGCTCTCCTTGCACATAAGTGCTCTTCAGAACACCGTCGTCATCTGTGGTCACCAAACTGCCCGTGTAGTCATATGCAGCGGTCGTAGGGATCGCTACAAAGACGGTTGCGAGCAGGCTAAGCGCCAGCGCTATGGTTAGAATCCTATTTTTCATAGGCTTTCCCATCCCGGTTCTAAATGGCCGAGTATATATATAACTTTTTGTACAATATTAGCTGGCCCTGCACATCTGGCGAGAACCTATATGTAGGAGGGGACGCCACGCACGCGCGCTGCACACGCGCGAGGTCTTCGGTGAAAAGCGAAAGACGCTTCACTCGGAACCGTGGTGGTGCTCTTCGTCTCTGTGGCCCGCCGTGGAGCGCATCTCCTCGATATTCGCCTGGCTGAATGGAGACATCGCCCTGAGCTTTCTGACTATCCCGGGCAGGACCTCGAGCACGTGGTCGATCTCGGCCTCGGTGTTCTCACGCCCGAGTGTGAACTGGACGGCGCTCTGTGCCTCCTCGGTCGGTATATCGCAGGCGAGGAGGACATGCGAGGGCAGCAGGCTCTTGGAGGTGCACGGGGAGCTTGAGGACACGGAGATGCCTGCCATATCGAGGTTGAGGAGCATCGCCTCTCCCTCCACGAATCTGAACCTGAAATTGGCGTTGTTCGGCAGTCTGTTCCTCCTGTGGCCGTTGAGGAACGAGTCGTTCACGCGCGCGAGCACTCCGTCGATCAGCTTGTCGCGCAGCCTCATCTGCCTTTCTGATTCCGCAGCCATCTCGTTTCTGGCGATCTCAGCAGCTGCGCCGAACCCGACGATCGCGGGCACGTCTTCGGAGCCGGACCTGAGCCCCCTCTCCTGCCCGCCCCCTTGGCTGACCGCCTCGATGCGGGTGCCGTCCTTCACGTAGAGCGCGCCCGCGCCCTTGGGCCCGTAGAGGTCGTTCGATGATATGGACAGAAGGTCAACCTTTGACCTCTGGACATCTATCGGGACCTTCCCCGCGGCGGCGACAGCATCGACATGGAAGAATACGTCCCTCTCCTCCAGCAGCTTCCCGATCTCGTCTATGGGCTGGAGAGTGCCTATCTCGTTGTTGGCGTACATGACCGTCGCAAGGACCGTGTCCTTGCGCAGGCTCTCCTCGAACCTCTTCAGGTCGACAAGCCCGTCGACCGTTGGCGGGACGTAGGTGATATCGAATCCGTTCTTCTCAAGGAACTTCATGATGTTGAGGACGGAGATGTGCTCGATCGAGGATGTGATGATATGTTTCCCCTCGCCCTTCATCCTCATCGCGACGCCCTTGATGCCGATGTTGCTCGCCTCGGTCCCGTTCGATGTGAATATGATCTCCTCCTTGCGCTTCGCGTTGAGGAGCTTCGCGACCCTGTCACGGGCCTCGTCGATGGCCTTCCTGGGCTCTCGACCCGAGGAGTGCAGAGATGAGGGGTTGCCGAACTTGTCACCGAAGAATGGCATCATGGCCGCAAGCGCGCGCTCGTCCACTGGGCACGCAGCCGCGTGGTCCATGTAGATCCGCCTCTTCGCTCCGCTAGCAGGTGGTGTCATCCTCGTCACTCCTTCGGAGAACCGATAGGCGCCTCTTCCTAAAAGCTTAGCACCGCATCGTGCTCCAGCGCCAGGTCGTTCAGAGTCGCGGCCCCGACGACCTTCGCCGGGTCCTCGAACTCGTCCGGGGTCCCCTTGAGGCCCAGCATCTGGCAGCTCTGGCCGCAGACCAGCATCCTGACGCCTTCCTTGGCCGCCTGGTCCATGACCTCTTTCACCGTCGGGAAAGTCCCGAGCTTGATCTTCTCAGCGTTGCCCTTCATGACCGTGGTGACGCCCATTCCAAGGAAGTACACGGTCGCATCGATGCCCATGGCCCTGGCGGTCGTCGCCAATATGAACGGCGCATACAGTCGCTCGGGCGTGTCCGTGCCCGATGTCTGAACATACAGGATCTTCTTCGTCATCTCGTTTGCCTCCTAATTCACCCTCTTGATCAGGAACCTGAACCCGCCGTCCACGCGCTCGACTGAGAGAAGCTCGTGTCCCGTGTGCTTCGCCCAGCTGCGTATGTCGGACTCGGATGCAGGGTCGTCTGCCAAGACCTCGAGGACTTGTCCTAGGGGAATCGAGGAAATCTCCTCTCTTGTTCTGAACACCGGCTCGGGACAGTATAGGCCGATGCAGTCCAGGGTCTTGGCGGGTTTGGGGAACGGGTCGCCATTCTTTTCCAGGTTGAACACGCTCCTCGGGCAGTCTCGGCAGACGACCGCCGTTATATTAACGCTGTTTACTGAAGGCCATCCAAGGGATAATTCTTGTGCCTTTTCAGTCAGGTCACGGTGACCAGGTCATGACGGTCCTACCGAGCCTGCCAGCGAAGCGCTTTGTGCCGAACCCGACGCTCTTCCTGCTGAAGTCCTTCGGGCGATCATCAGACTGCGAAGAGATCAGCGCCTTCACCGCTGCGATGCCGGTCGGGGTGGCGCGCTCACCCGGGGCGTCGCCGGTCGTGTGTCTAAGCCCCCTGAGAAGTATCGCCGACGCCGGAGGCGGGATCCGGACGACCCCGTGACTTATGACCGTGGCCCCGCCGCCCGTCGAGATGGTCGAGCACACGAACTCCCCTGCTCCCGAGGCGACGAGCTCTGTGGCTGCACCCCCGATCCCCGCGATGTTCACCATCGCCTGCGGCCTCCCGATCTCGTGCAGGTGCACCTCCTCCTTGGGCAGCCCATGCGCTTCCGCCTCGGCCGCGAACACGTGGTCGAGTATGGAGTTGGCGATTTGCGTTCCTCCGCCGAGCCTGTCGCAGATGCCCGACATGCGTGTGAGGCACTCAGCGTGGAGAGTGCCATAGGACCCCGGCTCCGGGTGAGTGTAGGAGATGGCGGTCCCGTGGTCTCCCGCGTCGTCGATGTCGAGAAGTCTGACCTGAAGACCTTCACTGCCGGCAGCGGACCCGAGTCTTCTGACAAAATCATCCTTGTTGGGTAGTTCCATGAGCCCGATCAGCGCTGCCAGGATCATGTCCCCGGACAGGCCTTCTCTAGCATCTATGAATATCATGTCCGGAGCCACAGTGACAGGAGGCGAGATAATCCTTCGCGCCGCTACTTCGACTTCTGTGCAGGCGACTTCGCCTTGAGCTTTCTCTGTTTGGTCCTCTTGGCGCCGGACGGAGCCGCCTTCTTGGGCTTCGGTTCAGGCTCGGGCTCAATGGCCTTCAGGGTGACTATCTGCTTCGGCTTCGCGAGCGGTCTGGGGATGACCTTGGGCTTTGGCTCTTCCTCGACCTCGTCGGTTAGCTCGTCGAGTGCAGATGCGATCTGGTCCACGGTGCTCGTCAGGTCCTCGGACGCCTTCGGCTCTGGCTCTGGAACGGGCTCTGGCTCCGGGGCCTCGATTGGCGCAGGTGCTGCTGTTGGCTCATCTTCAGTCCTTCGGGCAGGCTCGTATCTCTCCTCGACGACTTCTGGCTGCTCCCGGGCAGCCGTGGCGATGTCGTCGAGCGCATCCTCAGTCCGGGACGACTCCTCGGATCCGGCGGGCTCTTCGAACGAGCTTCCGCATTCAGGGCACTGTGTGACATCGGCCGAGACAGTAGACCCGCATATGGGGCACTGGAACGAGACGTCCTCCCCGAATTCCTTCCCGCACCTGGGGCAGCTGAGTTCGGTCCCATCCAGCAGCAGCGAACAGGATGGACAGCTGAACTTCTTCGTCTCATGACTGGCCGACTCGGCCTCCAGCTGGATTATGTCCAGCAGGAGCTGGTCGATCGCCTGATCCCCTCCGCGCGCGACGGTCTTCTCTCTGAACTCGGAGTAGTTGACATGACACGAGGGGCACGCGGACGCTCCGTGTTCCACGAGATCTCCGCAGAATGGGCACTCGAACTTCGTGCCTTCGGAGAACGAGTAGCCGCATCTCGGGCACGTGCTGTCCCTCTCGCCTATTCTGAACCCGCACGTCGGGCAACCGAAGATCTTCAAGGATTCCGCTGTCATCTAGTGTCCGGAGCCTCGCGCCTGCACGTTATCAGCAACGCATGGTATAAGAATAATTCTCTAAATCGCTTCCCGTATGTAGCGGCGAATCAGAAAGTGATATATCAATCGAGGGCCATGACTTGATGGCACTGTCCAGGCATCAGCCCAGCACCTCCTCCATGTGGTATCAGCTTATTGCCTGTGAAGCGCTCGCGGGGTTACTCACTTGAGGTTCCTGAAGACGATGGTCGTAGCGCTTCTGTCGCTTGCTCTACTGGCGGCCTGTGGAGTCGTCTCACAGTCCTCTGCTCCTGGCCCTTCCTCCGAGTCGGCAAACTTGGTCAAAGTGTTACAGATACCAGGGGAGCCCCATGCCGACATAGCCCCATTGCCGCCCGAGGTGTCCAACGGAACCAGCTGGTTCCTTGACGGGACGGATTCTTACGTTGCCGAGGGTTCACCCAACTGGACGTGGGAGATACAGACCCCGAACTCGACCGAGTACTTCTACCTCGCAGGCAAGTCCTATGTGTTCCGGACGCTTGGGCTCTACACGATAACGCTGACGGTGACCGACAACAACGGCACGAGCGACGAGGCCTTCACGGCCGTGTACTCCATATTGGACTCCGACTCCGACGGCCTGCCGGACTGGTGGGAGATGTGGTACTTCGTGTCCCTAGACGAGTCTGGCGCGGACGACTACGATACGGATGGATGGACGAACCTGCAGGAGTTCGCCAACGACCTGGACCCGACCGAGGAGGACGCGAGGCCTGGCCTGATCCACGAGCTCGCTGAGAACTGGGTGTACATCGTAGCCATCATTGTCGCCGCGGTCGTATTGTTCATAGCCCTCCAGCCGATGATGAGGAAGAGGCGCAAGTCGGAGGAGAAGAAGAAGATCGACGCCGCCATCGAGATCGAGAGGGTCTTGCAGGAGAAGTAAGTCCTGCCTTTTCAGAGAGATAGCAGCAGGACCGCAGCTCCGACGACCATGCAGTATCCCGAGAATATCCACAGCTTGCCCGCTCTGACCGCCTTCAGGAGATATCCGATGGATACTATCCCAGTCGCAAACGCGGCAGCGGCCCCAATGACCGATGTGACGATATCGAGGTCGAAAGTGTCGAGCGTGACCAGGCCGTACGCGAACGCTGCCAGGAGTATTGGCACGGACAGCAGGAAAGCGAAGACCGCCGCAGCCTCCCTCTCGAGGCCCATGAACATGCCCCCGCTGAGCGTCGAGCCGCTCCTCGAGATGCCGGGCATGATGGACACCGCCTGGAACGTTCCGATGACGACGGCGTCTCGCGTGCTCGCGGTCTTCTTCGCGCCCCTGTTGCCGAACCTCTCCGCTGCGAACAGCAGGACCGCATTCGCCATGAGCGCTATCCCTACCAGCTTGATGTCGAATATGCTTTCGATGTAGTCCGTCAGAAGAATGCCTGCGATCCCGGCAGGCACGGTCCCGAGCAGCAGCAGGAACCCGAGCTTCCTTAGAGCGTTCTCCTGCTCGCCCCGTCTCGCCTTCGGCGTCGTCATGCCAACTATGACCCTCCAGAGCTCCTTCCGGAAGTACGCCACGACTGCGACGATGGTGCCTAGGTGGACGACGAGGTCGAACAGGAGGTTCTCGTCTGCGTCCATGCCGAGCAATTCCTGGGCGATGACAAGGTGTCCGGAGCTCGAGACTGGCAGCCATTCAGTGAGGCCTTGGACGATTCCAAGAACAAGGGCCTCGAGAGGGTCCATCTGGTGCCGGACATGTTTCGCGGATATTCAAGGTATTGCGCGCGAGGGCGCGCACCAGTAGTCTATTCATATCAAAAAGGATATTGACGGGAAAACCTATTTATCGCGTAGAAGGGCTAGTTGGAAAATCAATCGGGCAGATGCGGCACTGGATATGCCGCTTCAGCTCACACGAAGAAGATACGAATGCGCGCACTCGTCTCAGCATCAGCATTAGCGGCTCTGCTAGTCATCATGTCAGCGGCCGCGGGGCAATCCTCAGGCGATAGGACGGATTCGCCGGTTATGGGGCCGACGGTGGACATTTCGGATTGGTCCGCTGCGGTCGTCATCGAGACTCTTGGCGAAGGTTCTGTAGTGGAGATACTGAGCCTCGCCGAGACATGGGGCATCGATGTCACCCACTCCGATGAGGCCTCGGGTATCGTCACTCTGGACAGCGCGGCGGCAGATGACTATTTCGTCGGTCTCCTCGCATCGCTGCCGGGAGTCGCCTCTGTCTCCTCGGAGAAGAGGGTTCGGGCCTCAATGGTCCCGGACGACTCGTATGTGGACACCCAGTGGGCCTTGGACACGATCAACGCCTACGAGGCATGGGACATCACAAGGGGCGACCACGACGTCGTCGTGGCGGTCCTGGACACGGGGATCGACTGGGCCCATCCCGACATCGCAGCGAACATCTGGAATGATACAAATGGATACCACGGATACAACTTCATAGCCGACAACAACCTCCCGATGGATGACAACATCAACGCATACGATGATTCTGGGACGTGGCTTACTAACCAGTACACATACCATGGCACGCACGTCGCGGGAGTTGTCGGAGCCGTAATCAACAACGCCATCGGAGTCGCAGGCATGGCCCAAGTCAGGTTGATGGCGGTCAAGGTCATGAACGACAGCGGCGAGGGCACCGACGCGACGGTCGCGAGCGGAATCTACTACGCCGTGGACCACAACGCCCAGATTATAACGATGAGCCTTGGTGTCGACGGCGCGTCGACAGCACTGAGGAACGCAGTCGACTACGCATCCCGTCAGGGGTGTGTGATGGTCGCAGCCGCTGGGAACAGCGGCTCGAGCTTCGTGAGCTATCCAGCTGCGTACCCGCAGGTCATAGCGGTCGGCGCGACTGATAGCACCGATGGTCTCGCGAGTTTCAGCAACTATGGGTTGAACCTCGACATCATGGCCCCTGGCGTGTCGATTTACTCCACGCGGGGCGGAGGGGCCAGCTATCAGTACCTCTCCGGAACTTCGACTGCGGCTCCGTATGTCGCTGGGACCGCCGCCCTGATGTTGTCGATCAACCCGGCGCTCACGCCCATCGACATTGGCGACTTCCTCAACTCGACCGCGAGGGACATATCACGCACAGGCTACGACACGATGACCGGCTGGGGGATTGTGGACGCGTTCGAGGCCGTTGAGAGCGTCGCCAACCCGACCGTCACGATCACGGACTACCCTGAGTATGCGCCTCTGAACTCCACGATCTCGATCTCATGGATGGTCAGTGGGGGAGACCCAGGGACCATACAGTCGACGTACCTCAGATGGGGCCTGTCTGCGACCTCTTTGACGGACATGTCAGAGTCCTTCTCTGGCACCACGTGGCAGGTGTTCACGTTCGACGGTGTCAGTTCCCCCGACGAGAACGGGACCCTGTACATCAGGGGATACGCGGTCGTCGACGGCATGACCTATGAATCGGACCTGCTTGCGCTCCCGGTCCACGAGCCCGTAGCAGACAACATATTCCTTCAGTTCCTCAAGGACGTCCAGGATTTCATATTCAATGATCTGGGAATCTACAATTTCCTGCTTCTGCTGGGAGCGATTGTCGCGATACCGGCGATCGCGATCGCGCTCAGGCCGAAGAGGCGCAGGACGGTCGTGAGGACCGTCGAGGCGACGCCTCTGATGTACTCGCAGCCTCCCCCAGCGCAGCCCTACGTGCCGCCCCCTCCTCCACCTCCTCGGTTCGAGGCGTACATCGACCTCGTGGGACAGGATATCATGCCCCCGGCGATCAAGGTCGTCGAGGGGACCAAGGTGGTTTGGGTCAACAGGAGCTGGGCCCCTCCACCGGGGATCTCCATAAGGAGCGGGAGGTTCGATGAGGCTGGGGAGCACCCGGACGGCGTGTTCCAGAGCGGCATGCTCATCGCGCCGGGAGATTACTGGAGCGCGACCTTCCACAGGCCGGGGGAGTACGAGTACTATCTGACCGGCATCTGGAAGCGGGCGAAGATCATAGTCGAACCCTTCAGCCCCGGGAAGCAGTTCGTCGCGACCGCCGCCTGAGTTCCGCTCCGCTCGTTCTATCAGAAAATATTAGAATCAGAGGAGCTGGGTCCTCGTAGGCGGTCCCACCAGACCGCGCACGCGCGCCGCGAAGTAGCCTGCTCGCAGGCGCACCGCCGGCAGAGCCAGCGTCGGCTGCGCGCGCGTCCGTCCATGCCTCATCAGGTCCCGCTCCTCAACGTGTTTCAGGTGCTTTGGTTGTGGCCGTTTGCGTTGCCGTTGTGCTTGCCGTTGTCCTTCTGGTCAGCGGGGTCGTCATCGACAGCGTCTTCATCACCAGACAGCAGATCGTTATACATCTGCGTGAGCAGCTCTAGAGAGTGCTGAAGCCCGGGCGGAGTTGATTTGCCCTTCTGCTCCATCTTCTCAATGTTGCGAACATGGGCCTGGATAGCCCTGCCCAGTCCTGTGGCCTTGTCGTCGTCCTCAGGATCGTCCTCATCATCGTCGGGCAGCTCTGGGTCGTCGGAATCGTCCTGATCCTCATCGTCGTCCGTGTTCTGGTCGTCGTCAGAGGTGTCGGGCAAGTCCTGTATGTCCGGTGTGGGGTCCACTTGAGCATCTTGGGGCTCTTCGTCCGCGGGCGGGTTCTCGACGTTGATTGCGGGCTTGTCATCACCTTTCAACGACGCGACCATGACCGCGCTTATCACAAGTGCGGCGCCCACTAGAGCGGTTGCGAGGAGCCTTCTGCTTAGCTTAATTGTATTCACCTCCTCTCGTCGTGCATCCCATCCGAGTGAGCCTGCGTTATGTGGATTTCTCGTATTTAACAGGGCGTGCGTCCGGAGGGTGTCTGACAGCAGTTATCCTTGTCAGACATCGCTGTCAGACGCAGGATAACGGAGAAAACGCCCCGAAAACCGGTCCGCGGCGGACCCCGCGGGCTATGCTAAACGGCTCCTCTAACCCGTCATCTCCGGGGCCGGGGGAAGGGGTGTCCCGCCGATGCACGTGACGACGGATGCGTACGCGTCGTAGATCGCGGCTGCGTGCTCAGGTGTCATGTGTCCGCTCTGCGCGAACGCCCTCACCTGATGGTAGAACGCATCCATGATCTCGAGGCAGGTCTCGTAGTCCTGAATGTCGTACTTCGCCTGCGCGGAATACAGCTTGGCGATCAGCCCGAGCTGCGAGTGGCCCGGGAGCTCGTCGCACTCGAGCACGAGCGGGATGATGTCGATGGGCATGCAGTACTGGGGCGGCTCCACGGGCACCGTGGCGTAGACCTCCACGGTCGCTGTGACGGTCGAGCCGCTCAGTCCACCTATGACGAAGACGAACCCGCAGGAGCTCACGATGTGCCCGTGCGCGCCTCGGGACCAGTTCATCGACTCGGAGACGAACCATGTGGAGTTGGATGGGCTGAACAGATCGCATGAGGGGGTGGTGCCGAGCTTGCTGTACGAGCCCGCGGCAAGCAGCTCGCCGGTCCTCAGCATCGTGAGGGAGAAGCTCGCCCTCGCGACGCTCATGTTGCCCGCGTCGGACCACGAGTTCGCCTCAGGGTCATAGACTTCCGCGGACCTCTGGGGTGTGTCCCCCGATAGCCCTCCCGCCACGAGCACTCTGCCGTCGCCGAGGAGCGCTGACCCTGCCTTCGAACGCTTCGAGTGCATCGCGGCCTTCTCTCCCCAGGAGTTGCTCAATGGGTCGTACTTCTCACTCGTCCCCTCGGAATCCCCTCCGAGGACGAGCACAGAACCGTCCGAGAGCAAGTGAACGGAGGGGAACAGCCTCGGCATCGCCATGCTCCCGGCGGGAGACCACTTCATCGTCGCGGGGTCGAAGACCTCTGCCTGCTTCCACACGCCGCTCATCCAGTCGGTCCCGCCCGCGACCAGGACCCTGCCGGTCTCCAGGAGAATGGCTGCATGTCCCGTCCTCGCGAAGTACATGCTGGGAACGGGCACGGACGCCCCGCTCGTGAGATTCATGATCTCACTGGAGGCGGTCGCGCCGTTGCCGGTGTCCCCGCCTACGAGTAGGATTCTGCCGTCCGGAAGCACGGTGGCCGTGTGCCCGACGCGCTTGACTGTCATGGTCGGCCCGGGCATCCACACCTTCAGCTCGGGGTCGAACGTCTCGGTTGACGAAGTCATACCGACCAAGGTCATGCCCCCCGAGACCACTATCCTGCCGTCTACCAGAACGACCGCGACAGAAGATGTGCGTGGCTGCAGCAGGGTTGGCCCGTCGAACCATTTGTAGTCGGCGCGATCCTCCTTCCAGGGGTTCAGTACTGAGAGCCCGTCACATATCTGCTGGTTCGAGGAGGCCACGAGCACGATAGTCAGGACTACCGCAATCGCTGCTGCGCAATGCACCGAGCCAAGCCTGACCCTGGCCAATCTCCGTCCCCCCGAGGGCAGACCCGAACGGCTCCGGACTCGAAGTGGTCGAGCCGGCAGTCGCCGAGCTGAAGAGAACGCCCCGCATCCCGATGGGCGAAGAGCGCACCCGAGCCAGTCAGTACTGGCTTTCCCTCAAGCGGGGAATCACTCACTCGGATTAAGAACTTTGTCGCCTTAGGCCTCGAGAGCGTCCGAGAGCCGGTCCGCCCGCTGCTCGGCAGCGTCCATGGTCTCCACGATCTTCGCGCTCCGTTCCAGAAGCGCGAGTTCCCTCGTGCTCAGGACCCTCGGGTCGATGACGATGATGATCGCGCAGTCGAATGCGAACACGAAGTCGTGCAGGTGGTTCACGAATCGCAGTACGGCCTCGAAGTCGTTCTGCGTGATGATGTATTCGATTCCCTCGAGAAGCACGACGGACCTCGGGGCGCCCTCCACGAACCTGCTGATCTCCAGGCTCAGCAGACTGAGCCTCTGCGGGTCTATGTGGTCCATGCCCGCCCTCCGGGTGAGCCAGAGTATCTTGGCAGCGGTGAACTCGTGCTGCTGCTTCAACCTGTTCGGGTGCTCCCTGACGACCAGCATCCCCTGGGCTTCGTGGCTCACGGCCTCGTTGAACATGCCGAAGGCGATGTTAGGCCTCTTCTCCTTGACGAGATAGATCGAGCCCTTCTCTATCGGGAAGTGCTCGCCGGGGATGGCGTGGATCACGGGGTAGGTCGTCGTCTTCGACTGCAACTCAGCTGCGACAGCCGCGGCGGCGCCGTTCACCGGAGCCTCCTTCTCTCTTGGGCCCTTCCTCGTGTGGTACAGGACCGCTCCGATCGCACCGACTGCGAGCACTATCGCGATGCCCGCGATGGCGGCCGGGAGGTAGTCGGGCTCAGCTGCGACGGTCCCATCCTCCGTTGATTCGGAGGCGACGACGAGGTCCCTGTAGGTGATGGACGCCCACGGCGTAGGCACGCTCTCGCCCCAAGCGTTCAGCCACCTGTACTCGACCTTGAGCAGGTAGCTGTAGGTGCCGGCGGTGATGTTCGTCGGAACGCTCGTGTTCATTGGATACGTCTGAAGGTCTCCCGGTAGCAGCCAATCCGATGTCGCGCCAACATCTTCCGTCTCCCAGACATTCGGAGCCATCCACGAGAAGTGCGCCGAGAGAGCGGTGACCTT
>Ga0299915_10000423_pt1 | contig 32305 bp, 29 predicted proteins | sample RVTome_13_FD_200263 | JGI IMG/M metagenome (GOLD analysis project Ga0299915, IMG submission 200263) | Soil microbial communities from uranium-contaminated site in the Upper Colorado River Basin, Wyoming, United States - RVT92D227 (version 2) ...
GGTACAATGCCTGAATGATAATGTTTCCGGAATGATGGCCATTTCAAATGACCTGACTTATGATGAGATTTTTATAGAACAGTTAAAAGCCTTCCTCCAAAAAGATGATTTAGTAATTGGCATATCTGGAAGCGGTAATTCAACCAATGTTGTAAAGGCCCTTGAATATGCCCGTGCCCGGGAGGCCAGAACTGTGGCATTCTGTGGTTATAAAGGAGGTAAAATCAAGACCATAGCAGACCTGGTTATTCATACGCCCATACGCGATATGGAAATTACAGAGGATATCCATATCATTATTTTCCATGCTATAAAACAATCGCTGATGAAATTGTTAAAGGGAGATCAATGCTCAATGGGTTCAACCTATGACGAAAGGGTAAAATAGTAACGCGTAATGAGTAACGAGTAATGAGTGGGTAATGGGTTATGGGCGCAGAGAATATAAAATTGCAAGTGTCCAACATGTTTTTTTCCGTTGTTGTCCCGACTTTTTCCCGGCCGGATGAAGTAGCTGAGTTGCTTGCCAGTTTGAACGCACAATACAACAGGAATTTTGAAGTGATCATTGCCGACGGAAGTCCGGATAACTCTGTTGAAGACGTTGTTGGAAAATTCCGTAACATATTGGAAATTACCTATCTTCATAAAAAGGGACTTGGGATCAGTGAATCACGGAATTGGGGAGCAGAAAGTGCAAGGGGTGATTATGTTGTATTTTTTGATTCCGATTGTGTTATACCTGAGCAGTATTTTAAGGTAGTAAATGAATTCCTTACATTGAACGGGTTTGACGCTTATGGCGGACCTGACAGGGCTGGTGAAACCTTCAGCAAAAGGCAGAAAGCCATAAGTTATGCCATGACTTCTTTTTTTACTACAGGTGGAATAAGGGGAAGGAAACGCCATATTGGGAACTATCAGCCCCGGACCTTTAATATGGGAATCCGCAAATCGGTGTTTAAGGCACTTGGAGGATTCAGCGGCCTGAAGGTTTCAGAAGACATTGACCTCAGTTTGAGGTTGTATAAGCAAGAATATCAGGTTGGACTTATTGAAGAAGCCTATGTATTTCATAAAAGGCGCTCAACCTTTTATAAGTTCTTCCGGCAGGTCTTTTCTTTCGGAAGCGGCCGGATTGACTTACAGATCCGGCATGGAGATGCCTTAAAACCTGTGCACATATTACCTTCGCTTTTTGTTTTGTATCTTACAGGTGGCTTTATAGCCAGTTTGTTTTCAACAGGTATAACAATGCTTTGGCTGGGTTCGATAACAGTCTATATGGCAGGAGTCTTTTTCGATGCTGTTTTTCTCAACAAGAACCTGCTTGTCGGAATCCTGAGTGTATATGCTGCATTTGTAATGCTTACCGGTTACGGCCTTGGCATGATAAAAGCTGCCTTAATGAGGTTTGTATTCAGAAGCAAAAAAGAAAGCGAAAAACCGGTAATCACGAAGGGATCATGATTAAAGGCTCAAGATTAAAAATTAAAGATAAAAACTTCCGTTTACCGATTACCGATTACCGATTACCTTTTACCGTTTGCCGTTTACTTCTATTATATCTCCTTCTCAATATGATACTCATTCCTGGTGGCTGACGATCGTGAAACCAGCTCTCCCAGGAATCCGGCCATGAATAATTGTGTGCCAATGATCATGGCAGTAAGGGCTATATAAAAATAGGGGCTTTGTGCCACCAGTCGGGCAGGAATATGCCGGGCAACCGATATAAGCTTGTCAATACCCAGATACAATGCCATCCCAAGCCCCAGCACAAACATCAGGGTGCCCAGCGTGCCGAAAAAATGCATGGGCCGTCGTCCGAACCGGGAGATGAAGGAAATGGACAGCAGATCGAGATAGCCATTGATGAAGCGTTCCAGACCAAACTTTGTTTTTCCGTATTGTCGTTTACGATGCTGGACAACCTTTTCACCAATATTAGTGAAGCCTGCTTTTTTGGCAATAAGAGGAATGTAACGATGCATTTCGCCGTACACCTCAATGGCTTTAACCACTTCACCCCGGTATGCTTTAAGCCCGCAGTTAAAATCGTGAATTTTAATACCGCTGAAAACCTTTGCGGTCCAGTTAAAAAGTCTGCTGGGTATATTCTTGGTTAACGCGTTATCATATCGTTTCTTCTTCCATCCTGAAATCAGGTCATATCCCTGATTGATAATCAGGTCATAGAGTTCCGGTATTTCATCCGGACTGTCCTGGAGATCGGCATCCATCGTAATGACCATACTGCCCCTGGACGACTGGAAGGCACAGTGTAAAGCGGCAGACTTACCGTAATTGCGGCGGAACTTAATTCCCCTGATATTCTTGTTTTCACTTGCAAGGCGTTCTATCACCTGCCAGGATCCGTCATTGCTGCCGTCATCCACCATAATGATTTCATAGGCAAGCCTGTTATCCTTCATGACGCGATTGATCCCTGCCGTCAATTCAGGAAGTGATTCGACTTCGTTATATAACGGAATAACAACAGTGATATCTGGTATCATCTGAAATGGTCAGTAAAAATAATCAGGCAACCGGATTCCTTGCTTTTTTAATAAATGCAGAAGTTATCAGTGAAAGGATAAAACCAAAAATCACTGAAAAATAAATACTCTGAAAAAATGATTTCATGGGTGTAGCATTGGCCTGCTGTTTTTCAATTCGTTCTATTTGTTCTTCAATTTGTGCATCCGGTACTCCCATATTGTTCATAAAATCATACGTCCAGTTCTTGGTGGCTTCCAAAAGCCGGTTGTTATATTCCGGATCGATAAACAGGTTAAATATCAGATTGTAAAAACTGCTGAGGATGGTGGCAAAGACCACAATCAGTAACCCAACCATCAGGGCCTGACCGTATGAAATTGATCCTTCAAGAACTTTATCACGGTATGATTTTGTTCCTCTCACGATAAATACGATCATGATGATAATTGATATAAGCCCAATCAGAAGCAATCTTTTAATATTAAAAGGCATAAAACCAGAAATATAAAGTAATAATGATATGATAATTGAAACAACGCCTAATATGGCACCATAGGTCATGGTGAATTGAAGAAGGGATGATTTCTTTTCCATGGTTTCAGGTTTAAAAGTTCCAGACAAATATAGGGATTTTGCTTATTCCGGCCATCAGAGAATAATCTTTTGTAAATCTAATAAAAGTTCATAGTTTTGCACCGCCGGGTAAGTCTCATACGGCCAGCTCCTGCTGAATCCCCCCAGGTCCGGAAGGAAGCAAGGGTAGGCGGTTGTAGCGGTGCGATATGATAAGCTTGCCCGGTTCTTTTTTTTGTAACGAGTTACGAGTGACGAGTAACGAGACCCATGCCCAAATCCCGCTCGTCACTCGTCACTCGTCACTCTCCTGACTTCTTCCGGTGCCTGCACTAGCTCCACCAGTACGCCCTCGCTGCAAAGCGGAAAATCTTCGTTGCCCTTGGGATGAATGAAACAAACATCATAGCCTGATGCGCCCTTGCGAATACCGCCGGGAGTAAATCTCACTCCCTGGGCCGTTAGCCATTCCATAGCCTTCGGAAGGTCGTCAATCCATAAACCGATATGATTTAATTTCGGATCATGCACCCTGGGCGTCTTTTCAGGATCAATCGGTTGCATGATATCAATCTCAACAGCCAGGGGACCCTTACCTAATCGTAAAATTTCTTCATCAACATTTTCCCGCTCACTTTTAAATGTGCTGATTTTCTCTAGTCCCATAATATTCACCCAGAAATTCTCCAGCCGGATTTTTGATTCATTACCTATGGCAATTTGTTGAATACCCAATACTTTAAAAGGCCTCATCATATTTTGTCCGATTTTAATTTTCAGCGAAAATATGAATTTCGTGATACGGTAATTACGAATATTCTTTAATTTGCAGGTTAAATTAACCGGTTTTCACTTATCCGTAACAAAATGAACAGGATACAAATCCTGGATTGCCATAATGCCTTAATTAAAAATGCAAGTAATGAGTTTTCAAGTTTTCATCAGGTCGGTTTTCAGGATATTTCTCCTGTATCTGGTCGTTCTTATTACTTTTTTCCTGTTCCGGTTATCCCTGCTTTTTGCCTTTGGAGATGCTCATGAACTTCATGATTATCACCACGATTTGTACAGGGCATTTCTTACAGGTCTCCGATATGATACGGTTGTATTCAATTATGCCTTTCTGGTACTATTTCTTATCGCCTGCATTCCTTTAAAATCAAAATGGTATACCAATGGATTCAACGAAACCTTTTTCTGGTATTCCATGGTGGTCAGTTTTATCATGATTGTATTACAGATAGGTGATTTTTATTTCTTCAAGTTCTTTCAGTCGCATTTCAACCTTCTGGTATTTGGTATTATATATGATGATACGAAGGCTGTTTTGGAATCGGTATGGACCGATTATCCGGTGATCAGAATCATCCTTGGTTTTTTACTGGGTTTCGGATTGCTTGGCTGGCTGATCAGGAGAATTTCCCGGTTGGAATTTCCACGTCATCTGCAGACAAAACCCTGGCAAAGCGCACTTGCAGTAGTTATCATTATAGGTTTATATGCATTGGGTTTACGGGGTTCATTGGGCATTTTCCCCATAGAAAAAGACGATGCCACCATATCGCCTAACGGATTTGTAAATAGCCTGACAATGAACGGTGTTTTTGCCCTGAAGGATGCCTATGCAGATCATAAAAGAAATAAAATAGAAACGGATACATCCGTGATCCTGCATAAGTATGGTTTTACGTCAAAGCAGGAAGCTCTTCAGTATTTTACCGGTTCGGAACCACATGTAAAGTCTATTTCTGAAGCGCTGATTGATACGACTCCACACAGTGATTTTCTCCTGAAGAGTCCCCCGCATGTTCTGTTCATCCTTATGGAAAGCCTGGGAGATTATTACTTCGATTTGCATAGTGATGAATTAAATCTTCTGGGATCCCTTGAGCAGGAGCTTCCTTATTGTATTGTCTTCAGGAACTTTACCTCCTGCACCAACGGAACGATACACACAATCGAGGGACTTCTGGTAAGTTCCCCCTTAACTCCCTTGTCGCAATCTGTTTATATGAATACCCCGCTCCATTCATCGGTGGCCCGGGTTTTTGCCGACAACGGGTATCAGACCGGTTTTATCACAGGAGCAAAGCTGGGATGGCGCAATCTGGGGAAATATATGACTTGTCAGTTTTTTCAACAGGTAGAAGGAAGTTCGCATTTAATAAAGGAAATACCTGGTGCACAGGGTTGTGAATGGGGTATTTTTGATGAATACCTGTTTGAAAGGATTTTTCAGGTTCTTCAGGAATCCTCGGATGCTCCGTTGTTTGTTTTTGCATTTACCACAACCAACCATACGCCGTATCAGCTACCCGGTCACTATCAGCCAAAACCGGTTATTTTATCTGATGATTCGAAGTACCTGCAGCGTTATGACAAGGAGGTGGTCATTAAAAATTTTACCGCTTATCAGTATGCCAATGATTGTCTGGGCAAGCTCCTGCACAAAATACGCAACTCTTCGCTGGGACAGCATACTATTGTTGCTGTTACGGGAGATCATAATTCCATGGCCCTGTATGATTTTCCCGACAGGGAGCTGCACAAAAAGTATGGAGTGCCTTTTATTCTGTATATTCCGGATGCCTATAAGCCGTTTTTTACTGATGCTTCACGGTACGGATCACACAAGGATATCTTTCCCACGCTATTTAACCTGGCACTTTCCGATGCAGCATACGTGAAATCAGGAAATAACCTGTTTGAAAAAGGCAACAATGATCAGTTCTTTGCCATCAACAGTTACAATACGGCTTTTAACAAGGCCGGTGGAGTTGTATTAGGCAAAAGGCCATTGTACTCCAGATTTGAAAACGAAAAGTATCTGGTACCTGCAACACCGGACCGCAATCCCGAACTGGAAAGACTGGAGAAAATGGCAAGGGCACATGGTGCCGTATTGAGCCTGTTCATCCAGGAACAATTATCAAAATAATCCTGACATAAGTATTAAATTTGGCCCAGTCTGTCTTATGATGATGAAAAAAATAATCCGATTTCTGTTGAGCCATGTTCCCCGTCCCTGGTTGATACGCATCAGCCTGGTTATCATGCGATTTATGGACGTCTTTTATCGCGGCAATCAGGTGGAGTGTCCGGTTTGTGATGGCCGGTTCCGAAGATTTATGTCCTATGGCTATAATAAGATCAGGGAAAATGCTTTATGTCCCAGGTGTTTATCACTTGAGCGGCACAGACTTCTTTGGCTCTACCTGAAAAATCGCACCGATTTCTTTCATGCTCACCTGAAAGTACTGCATATAGCTCCGGAACAATGTTTTTATAAGCGTTTCCGAAGAATGAAAAATCTTCATTACATTACTGCTGATCTTGAATCACCACTGGCCGAAGTGAAGCTGGATGTACAGTCGATGCCCTTCAGTGATCAGGAATTTGATATCGTAATCTGCAATCATGTACTGGAACATGTGCCCGATGACAAGAGCGCAATAGGTGAAATTTTCAGGGTTCTGAAACGTGGTGGCATTGCTCTTTTGCTGGTACCAACCGATTACTCAATGGAAAGGACGTATGAAGATTTTTCTATCACAGAGCCCTCGGATCGTGAAAGGCATTTCAGGCAAAAAGACCATTACCGGCTTTACGGCAGGGATTATATGAATAGGCTGACTGACAAAGGTTTTACTATCCGGGAAGAAAACTACCTTTTTAGCCTGAATGAGGAGGACAAAAACCGATTCAGGTTGCCGGTCATGGAATATATGTATGGATATTATAAACCTTAATTGTTAAATATCAACTAATCAATGCTATATAAATAATAGAAATGAAAATATTTCAAATTTGCCTATATTTTTTTTAAAGCCTGTGAGGTTGAATCATTAATTTCTCTATATTTGTCGAAAATAAAAACATGAGAAATATCATTATCATCGTGAACCTCATTATCCTCGTGGTGCTTAACAAGCCGAGGTGAGAATGGTTTACGGTGAGATTTAGAATATACAAGCCATTCCTGCCACAGAGAATGGCTTTTTTAATTTAATGCTCGTGTTGTAATAACCTGATCTGCAAAGATATGAAGATAAAACTAAGAAGTGCCACTACCACTGAGGGCCGGAGGATGGCCGGTGCACGCAGTTTGTGGCGTGCAACGGGAATGCGTGAAGAGCAAATCGGCAAACCCATCATAGCCATTGTGAACTCGTTTACACAGTTTGTTCCGGGGCATACGCATCTTCATATGATCGGACAGGAAATCAAGGCCATCATTGAAACAGAAGGATGTTATGCTGCAGAATTCAATACCATTGCGGTGGATGACGGAATTGCCATGGGACATGACGGCATGTTATATTCGCTGCCATCACGTGACCTCATAGCTGACAGTGTTGAGTACATGTGTAATGCCCATAAGGTAGATGGCATGATTTGCATCAGCAATTGTGATAAAATTACTCCTGGTATGCTGATGGCAGCCATGCGTCTGAACATACCGGCAGTATTTGTTTCGGGAGGGCCCATGGAAGCCGGAACGATAGGTTCCAGGAAATATGATCTCATTGATGCCATGGTGATGGCTGCCGACGATACTGTTTCTGATGATGAATTATCCATGGTGGAGCAGGAGGCATGTCCCACTTGCGGTTCCTGCTCAGGTATGTTTACAGCCAATTCCATGAACTGTTTGAATGAAGCAATTGGCCTGGCCTTACCCGGCAATGGTACCATTGTCGCCACCCATAAGAACCGTAAGGTACTTTTCGAAAAGGCTGCCAGACAGATTGTTACCATAACAAGGAAATACTATGAGGACGGTGATGGTTCAGTACTTCCCCGTTCCATTGCTACGCGCGCCGCTTTCATGAATGCCATGGCACTGGATATCGCCATGGGTGGCTCTACAAACACAGTTTTGCATCTGCTGGCCATTGCCAGGGAGGCAGAAGTGGATTTTACCATGAAAGATATTGATCACCTTTCAAGGAAAATCCCGGTTTTATGCAAAGTTGCCCCGAGTTCGCACTACCATGTTGAGGATGTAAACCGTGCCGGTGGAATACTGGCCATTATGGGTGAACTGGAGCGGGGAAGACTGGTTGATACTTTGGTAAAAAGGGTCGACCTGCTTACGCTGGGTGAAGCAATTGGCCGGTATGATCTTATGCGACCGACGGCAGTTGCCGAAGCCAGGCAGATATTCACCAGTGCACCGGCCGGAATTAAGAACCTTAAACTGGGAAGTCAGGGTGTTATGTACAAGGAGCCAGACCTCGACCGTGAAGGCGGATGTATTCGAGATATAGTTCACTGTTATTTCATGGATGGCGGACTTGCCATTCTATACGGCAATATTGCTGCGGATGGTTGTGTTGTGAAGACTGCCGGCGTTGATCCGTCGATTTACCGGTTCAGCGGACCGGCAAGGGTTTTTGAATCACAGGATGAGGCCTGTGAGGGTATTCTCGGAGGCGGAGTAAAGGCAGGCGATGTTGTGGTGATCAGGTATGAGGGACCAAAAGGCGGTCCCGGTATGCAGGAAATGCTTTATCCCACTTCCTATATAAAGTCAAAGGGACTTGGTAAAAGCTGTGCCTTGCTGACCGACGGCAGATTCTCCGGAGGAACTTCCGGTCTGTCGATCGGACACGTATCTCCCGAAGCTGCAGCCGGAGGCGAAATTAGTCTCATCCGCAACGGTGACACAATTGAAATTGACATTCCCAACAGATCGGTCAATGTGGTGCTCACAAAGGGTGAGCTTGAACAACGAAAATTAAAAGAGACCAGACGGGGTGAAAAGGCGTTTACTCCGGTTGGTCGCAACAGGCAGATTTCAAAAGCTTTACAGGCATATGCCAGTATGGTTACCTCGGCTGATAAGGGTGCTGTGAGGGAAATTAAATAAATCGGTCTGTTGATTGAGGCGGATAAAACACCAGACAGAAATTAATTATTATCAATTCAAACAATATGAAAACCTTTCATGATAAATCAATAGCTGTTGATATTACGAATAAAGTTAAAGTTACCGGAGCTGAAGCCATTATGCTCAGCCTGATAAGCGAAGGCGTAGAAATTATTTTCGGTTATCCGGGCGGAGCAATTATGCCTGCTTATGATGCCCTGATGAATTATACCGATAAATTGAAGCACATCCTTACACGTCACGAACAGGGAGCCATACACGCTGCACAGGGCTATGCCCGTGTAACCGGCAAGGTGGGCGTTTGCATGGCTACTTCTGGTCCGGGTGCCACTAATCTGATCACCGGTATCGCCGACGCCCAGATCGATTCGACCCCCATTGTATGTATTACCGGTCAGGTGGCTGCAGGCCTGTTAGGAACCGATGCTTTCCAGGAAACAGATGTAATTGGTATTTCCATGCCGGTTACCAAATGGAATTATCTCATTACCAAGCCGCAGGAAATACCTGAAATTTTTGCCCAGGCTTTTTATATTGCCCATACCGGCCGTCCCGGACCTGTATTGATTGATATTACCAAGAATGCCCAATTCGGGAAACTGGATTTCGAATACCGTAAATGTACGAAACTGCGCAGCTACGTGCCGGAACCAAGGATCAGCCTGGATAACCTGAAAGCGGCCGCTGCCCTCATCAATCAGGCAAACAAACCATTTATACTGGCTGGTCAGGGTATTATACTGGGCGGTGCAGAAGAAGAGTTTCGCACATTTGTCGAGAAATCAGGCATACCGGTAGCATGGACCATTCTGGGAGCGTGTGCCCTGCCCAGGGAACATCAGCTTAATGCAGGAATGCTGGGCATGCATGGGAATTATTCCACCAACATTAAGACCAATGAGTGCGATCTGCTGATTGGTGTGGGTATGCGTTTTGACGATCGTGTTACCGGTGATGTTAACAAGTACGCCAAACAAGCCAAGATCATACATCTGGAAATTGACAAGGCGGAAATCAATAAGGTGTTGCCGGCAGATGTGGCTGTTCATGGTGATGTAAAAGACACCCTTCCCTTACTCACCAAACTTATTGAAAAACGCAATCATGATGAATGGCTTCAGGAATTTAAAAAGGCAGATAAAATCGAATATGAAAAGGTTATCATGCACGACCTTTATCCTGAAAAACCCGGACTTACCATGGGTGAGGTTATCAGACTGATCAATGAAAAAACGATGGGCGATGCCATTGCAGTAACCGACGTGGGGCAGCACCAGATGGTTGCATCACGTTACTTTAATTTTAAGCATAAGCGCAGCTTTGTTACTTCTGGTGGTCTTGGAACCATGGGTTTCGGACTACCTGCTGCACATGGAGCGAAAATAGGAGCTCCCGACAAACAGGTAATTTTATTTGTAGGCGATGGTGGTTTCCAGATGACAATACAGGAACTGGGCACCATCAACCAAACTCAGGCTGCTGTTAAGATTGTCCTTATGAATAACAAATACCTGGGTATGGTGCGGCAATGGCAACAGCTTTTCTTTGATAAGAGATATTCCGAAACGTACCTGCTCAATCCGGATTTTATAAAAGTGGCCGAAGGATTTGGCATCAAGGGAAGAAAAGTACTTGAAAGACCGCAGCTTGATTCAGCTGTGCAGGAAATGCTTGACTTTAACGGGCCATACCTGCTGGAGGTATCCATTGAAAAAGAGGACAACGTTTTTCCGATGGTGCCAACCGGAGCCTCAGTTTCTGATATAATTCTTGAACCAAAAAGCAAATGACATGGAAAACGAACTAAAAACAAACGTAATAGGAAATGGCAAACAAACCTTTACGATATCGGCCTTCTCAGAAAACCATATTGGTCTGTTGAACAGGATAACCATCATCTTTACCAGGCGTCTGGTTAATATTGAAAGCCTGACTGTTTCCGGTTCAGCCATACCGGGAATTCACAAGTTCACCATTGTGGTAAATGATTACCGTGAGAAAGTTGAGAAAGTGGTGGGCCAGATAGAGAAGCTTGTGGAAGTGCTCAAAGCTTTCTATCATACCGAGGATGAGGTGATCCATCAGGAAATTGCCCTGTATAAAGTACCAACCAAGCCCATGCTTGAAGGAAACAAGGTGGAGGATACCATCAGGAACCACCATGCCCGGATCATTGAGGTAAGGCCGGAATATACCGTGATCGAACTTACGGGACATAAAGAGGAAACCCAAGCCTTATTTGATGAATTGAACAAATATGGACTTTTACAGTTTACCCGGTCAGGACGTATTGCAGTTACCAGGTCAAGCAAAGAGCTGTTCTCCAGCTACCTGAAAGAAGCCGGGGAAAAAACAGTCGAATATGAACAGCATTAATTAATTAATATTTAATACATTATGGCAAAAATTAATTTTGGAGGAGTAGTCGAAGACGTTATAACCCGTGAAGAATTTCCCTTGCAAAAGGCCCGGGAAATTCTGAAGAACGAAGTTATTGCAGTTATCGGATATGGGGTGCAGGGTCCTGCACAGGCCCTGAACATGAAAGAAAATGGCATCAACGTAATCATCGGACAGGCTCCTGAATTCAAAGCTGACTGGGACAAAGCCGTAAAAGACGGCTGGGTCCCCGGCAAGACCCTGTTTTCGGTTGAAGAAGCGGCCACAAAAGGCACAGTTATTCAGTACCTGGTTTCAGATGCAGCACAACGCACTATCTGGCCCAAACTCAAACCATGCCTGAAGAAAGGTGACGCCCTCTATTTCTCACATGGTTTTTCCATCACCTTTAAAGAGCAAACCGGTGTGGTCCCTCCGGTTGACGTGGATGTTATACTGGTTGCGCCCAAAGGTTCAGGAACCAGTGTTAGACGAAACTTCCTGGCGGGCACCGGAATTAACTCAAGCTATGCTATCTTCCAGGATTATACCAAGCGTGCCACCGAACGTACCTTGGCCATTGGAATTGCCATTGGTTCGGGATATCTGTTTCCCACCACCTTTGAAAGTGAAGTTTATAGCGATCTTACCGGTGAACGTGGCGTTCTGATGGGTGCCCTTGCAGGAATCATGGATGCACAATATCAGGTGTTGCGCGAAAATGGCCACAGCCCGAGCGAAGCTTTCAATGAGACGGTTGAAGAGCTTACCCAAAGTCTTATCCGACTGGTAGATGAAAACGGCATGGATTGGATGTATTCTAATTGCAGCGCTACTGCACAGCGCGGCGCACTCGACTGGAGGCCCAAATTTAAGGAAGTTACCCTTCCTGTTTTTAAGGATTTATACAATAAGGTAAAATCAGGTGCAGAAACCAAACGAGTGCTGGAATCCACCGGTATGTCAAACTACAAAGAATTACTGGAAGTTGAACTGAAGGCCCTTCGGGAGTCTGAAATGTGGCGGGCAGGACAACAGGTCCGCAATTTACGTCCCAAGGTAAAATAATTTTCAGGAAAAACACCGAACAAGGAATGATGAATAATGAATTCTGAAGAGAAACCAATTCATCATTCATCATTCAATGTTCCTTATTCATTATTAAATTTCATTGTCAGAAAAAAACATCGAATATAAACGGTTCATCCTGAGCCTTGTTCCACCAACTATCATCATCCTGGTTCTATGGATGGTTAAAATCGTTGAAGTAGCTGATGGACTTGACTTATTTTATCTCGGCATTTTTCCACGGAAAGTATCCGGCATGATCGGGATTATCGCTTCACCGTTCATTCATGCCAATTTCAATCACCTCATCAATAATACGGTACCTTTCCTTTTCTTACTTACAGCTATTTTTTATTTTTACCAGAAAGTTGCCTGGCGGTTTTTGCTGATCTCCTATCTGTTTACCGGAATACTCGTATGGTTCGTTGCCCGGCCATCATACCATATTGGTGCCAGTGGTCTCGTTTACAGCTTTGCTTCTTTCCTGTTTGTTAGCGGAATAATCCGCAGGAACATCAATCTCCTGGCCATTTCCCTTCTGGTAATCTTTTTATACGGAAGTATGGTCTGGGGCATCTTCCCGTATCGTCCCGACATGTCGTGGGAGTCCCATTTGATTGGGCTTACCCTCGGATCGGTGCTGGCAATAATTTATCGACATGAAGGACCCATGCCCACCAAGTTTATCAGTGATATGGAAGAGGAGGAAGAAGTTGAGGACGATGAGAATAATACCGATCGTCGGGTAACATCTCTTATCCACTGCACATCCTGAAAACCTGTAGATTATTTATATCCAATTTAAACTAAATTGAAATATATAAAAGATATAAATATCCTATTTTCGTAAATACACTATAAACTGAAAATAATCTTGAAAAACCTATTGCTGACAACTCTTTAGGATGGAATCCGGAAAGTTCCTTGCTTGGCAGGAAGCGCACAGAAGTCTTTGATATGACAGATCAAATATCGAGGGTTGGCGAGATCCGTACCATTATGAAATCGGAGATCTGGGAGTCGGTTGATGGCACTACGCCAAAGGCTCAATGAAAGGCAACCAGTATCAAAAAAATCAGGAAAATCCACTTTTAAAGTGGGTTTTTTACAGGTAACGGCTGCCAGGAAATGACTGTTATTTAGAATTAATTTAAACAAGTACTTAAATCAAGTGAAAATTTATTACCGCATTTTAGGATTATCAATTTTGCTGTATTGTTTTAGCAACACTATGTTTTCAAGCGATCGGACTGATAATGTTTCCGGCAATGAAACCGAAAGTGATTCATCAGATATTAGCATGGTTTATATCCCGGAATTGCAGGGGAGTATTAATTTCGACGGAATCATCGACGATCCCTGCTGGGACAGCTTATCACCTCTCCCGCTGGTGATGCATATTCCTACTTTTGGCATTCAACCTACTGAGTATTCAGAAGTATATGTCTGCCACGATAAAGAATATATTTATCTTGCAGGCCGCTTTTCAGACAGCGAAGCGGATAAGATCAATATTTCCTCGAGAGTAAGAGATCAAATTGGTCCGGAGGATGATTCCTTCTTTGTTCTTTTCGATACTTTCAATGATAACGAAAACGCGATTGGATTCAGAACTAATGCAGCAGGCGTGAGGCAAGACTTCACTATTTCCCGTGATGGCACCGAAAGTTTTCCGTGGAATGACACCTGGAATACCTTTTGGGATGCGAAATCGAGCAGAAACGACCAGGGATGGTATACGGAGGTGCGAATTCCCCTGTCGAGTCTTCGTTTCGAAGAGAAGAACGGAAAGGTGGAGATGGGATTAATTTGCCTCCGGTTTATCCCCCGCAAATTTGAAATCGATATTTTTCCTGCCATACCTCGCAACTGGGGATTCTGGAGCTTTGTCAAACCTTCCCAGTCCCGCACGATCGAACTGAAAGGGATTCAAAGCAAGAAACCTTTTTATATTGCTCCTTATATTACCGGGGGTATCAACCAGGAATCACGGTTGGATGAGGCAGAAACCGGATATGCTATGCATAATGATCCTAAAATGACTGCTGGTTTAGATGTCAAGTACGGGATAACAAGCAACCTGACTGCAGACCTGACAATAAATACCGATTTTGCACAGGTTGAATCCGACAATTCCCAAATAAACCTTACCAGGTTTTCACTGTTCTTTCCTGAAAAAAGGATGTTTTTTCAGGAACGTGCCAGTAATTTTTCCTTTGCCTTTGATGATATGAACACGCTTTTCTACAGCAGGCAGATTGGTCTGCATGAAGGCAGGGCGGTTCCTATAATCGGGGGGATCAGGCTGGTTGGAAGGGCCGGACCATGGGACATCGGATTTCTAGACATGCAAACGCAGGCTTTCAAGTCATCGGACACTGAAGGGGATGATTTGCCTTCAGAAAACTTTGGGGTGCTTAGTTTTCGAAGGCAGGTATTCAATAGCAACAGTTATATCGGAGGCATTTTAACATCAAGGTTGGGAGCGGACTCAACCTATAATGAGGTTGTTGGATTTGACGGAATTATCAGGATTTTTGGCAACGATTACCTGGATATAAAATATGCTCAGTCTTTTGATGAGAAATATAAAAACAAAGTCTTTTTCATTGATGCCTCAAGGATATGGTTCGACTGGCAGCGCAGGAATGAAAAGGGCCTTGGGTATGATTTTTTCTTTAGCCGTGCAGGAGAAAGATATGAACCGGATCTTGGTTTTGAATTTCGCAAGAACTATTACCTGTTTGGTACAAAATTAAAATACGGTTGGATTCCGGGTGAAACTTCTGTTATTTCCAGACATAAGTTAACGTTGGATGCACAAACATGGAAAGTCATTGGCACCAATATTACCCAGTCAGCATATATCCGACCTGGTTATGATCTTGAGCTTAAATCGGGAATAGGCTTTCTTGTAAATTTCAATCATGCTTACGAGAACCTTACAGATACCTTTTTCCTCTCGAAAGATAAAGTAATTGCTTTTATGAAGCCAGGTGTATACAAATATAACTTTGCTACCGTTAGTTTTCATACCTCCCGTCCAAGGAGATTGTTTTTTGAGGTATTAAGTAATCTAGGCCAGTATTACGACGGCAACCAGTTTACGATCCGGTTGATGTCTTCTTTAAAGCTGGGTGCATTCCTGAGTTTACAACCTTCCTATGAATATGACAGAATCCGGTTCCCGGTCCGGGATCAAACTTTTACGGGTCATATAGCCAGTCTTCAAACCGTGATCATGTTTAATAACAAGCTTTCAGTCAACGCCCTTGTTCAGTACAGCAACATTGCGCATGGCCTGATCACCAATATACGATTGCGCTATAATCCCAAGGAGGGAAATGATTTCTACCTTGTTTTTAACGAAGGCAGAAATATCGAACTTGACCGGGAATCTCCCAAACTTGATCCCATCGCAAACAGGGGTATTTTAATTAAATATACCTATACCTTTGTACTGTAAACTTTTATGTTTGCCGATCCCATAATCCCCTGGTCATCTCCCTCCTTGAAATTTTAATTCAGGCGCATTAATGAAATAAACCTTTTTGCGGAAGATCTGAGGTTTTCTATTCAAGCGGTATACCCAGGTGTTTACATACAGCATCGTGATCATTCAGATCAACTGCAGTCGATTTGGTTCCGCCGGGCAGAATTTCGGATGCTTCAACAACAAATATCCTGAATTTGGTAAACGTTTTCGTGGTACTGTTTGCGGTACCATCAAAATTAACTGTTCTCACGCCCATTGTATAATTACTTGGGGTTACACTGGTTTGATACCAGAAGTTTCTTACAATATAGGCCGCAACACTTCCGGGACCTGGCACGGCATACCACGCAGTCTCGGCTTCATTGCTCGGGTTGTAATAAGCCAGCACAATGCTCGCGTCCATGGTGGCAACTGATATATTGGTCATAAGGTAGTTTATCGAACTGGTAAAAGTTTGTGAACCATATTCATACAATATTACGTTTGCGTTTCCTGAAACACCCTGCGGTCCTATCGGACCCTGTTCACCCTGAGGACCTTCCGGGCCTTCTGGGCCTTCGGGACCTTCCGGACCTTTACAAGCAAATAAACAAGCTGCAATAAAAACAGCAACGAAAAAGAACATTTTGTTTTTCATAATTTATAGGTTTTGTTAGACTGTGACAAGATATATAAACTTATTAAATGAACGATCAGTTTAATCAAATTAAAAGTCAGGTTTGTCAAATGTTTTCATCCTGAATGATAGCAAGAAGTCATCGGGTATCCCTGGGAATATGTAACCCGTTATGTCTGACAGTTGTTATTTCTTAGCCAAAACGATCAGGGATCGTGTACTGAACAGCTTTGGAAAGTGATTTAAAAGGTTTTCAATTTTTTTTGAACTGTAAATTTTTTCGGAATGGAACAATTGGGGTTTACTGTACCCTCCCGATAAAAGATAAGCCAGGGCGGCATATTTCATTGTACAGACCTGATTCCAGTCTGATAACTGATCATCATACCTATTTGAGAAGAAAATCCTTTCGGTATTACCCTGGGCTGCATAGTAGGCAGAGAACCATGGATTGAAATCATCCGGGGCTTTCCAGCTGATCTTTTTAAACCAGGCTACTGGTTCATGATGAAACAATCCGTAAACCACAAAACCGATAAGACTTATTGACGGATCGAAAATGATTACCCGGCCACCGGGTTGAAGTACCCTGCAGAATTCCTTCAAAGCACTACCGGGGTACTGAAGATGATGAAATACATCAAACAGAATGAGATTTGAAATTGCGCTATCATCAAAACTAAGTGCATAAGCATTTTCAACCTGATCGATCCAGGGATTCTTAAACAGGTCTGTGCAAATGGCCTGAGGGATTTCCATTCTGAGGTTACCGATTCCTGAACCCAGCTCAACAATTTTTCCCGGGAGCGAAAAATCGACCTGGGCACTGATGAGGCGGTAAAATTCCCGGTAAATGGTTTGCAGTATGGGTTTGTTATTCCAGCAATACAGATTGCGCTGAATTTCAATGTTGTGCTGTTCAATGGAAGAACTATCCATCTTTTAATTCCTGTAATAAGAAGGAATAAGAATATATTATCTGAATTTGAGTTTAACCGCTGCAACGAGACTCATTCTCAACAAAAGGAATCCATGCCGGAACCTGCTGATTTGTGTTGATCCGTATTGTCTTTCCTTATATCTGACAATTATTTCAACGATCTTAAGATTCAGTTTTGCCGCTCCGAACAGTAAATCAAAGTCCCCAAAAGGATCAAAATCACCAAAATACGAACGATTTGCTTTAATCCTTTCATAGTCCTTTCTAAAAAGAACTTTTGTACCGCAAAGTGTATCTTTCAGTCGCTGACCCAGAAGAAAAGTAAAGAAAAGGCTGAAGAATTTATTGCCCAGCAAGTTTAAAAAACGCATGGCTTCTTTCTCCATCGGATAAACCAGCCGGCAACCATTTATAAATTCACCTCTGCCTTCAGCAATAGCATGATAAAATTTCGGCAGGTCTTCCGGAGGAGTTGTAAGATCAGCATCAAGAATCATCAGTATGTCTCCGGTTGAAGCCTCAAAACCTTCTCGTACTGCATCTCCCTTTCCCCTGCCATTTTGCCTAAGGACTTTTATTTGCTTATCGGGGTTTGCCGAGGATACCCTGAGAATCTCCTCATAAGTTCCATCGGATGAATGCCCTTCAACAAAAATGAATTCCTGCGAAAGTCCAAATACAGGTGTCCGGCTGATGGCATCAGGTATGTTGCCCTTTTCATTGCGTGCGGGAATAACAATCGATACGGTATAGTCCTTCCTGGTTTTATTCTCAAGACCGGCAGTGATCATGGTAACAAGGCCCAGGTTATTGATCAGCGGAAGATTAACCAGCAACTTGTTAAAAATACAATTCAGAATGGGGATGTACTTAGGTATTAATAACTTCTGTGAATGATACAGCACCTGAAAACCCTCTATTTCGAGCAGATTGACAATGTCGCCATATGACAGCCAGTTCGAATAGGTTAGTTTTTGTTTCAGTCCCGCAAACTCACCCAGCTTCAGCATGGGTTCCCAGAGAAAGTTGTAGTTTGAAATAATTATCCTTGTGGAGGAATTACAAAATTTCCTGAGGTTGCCCAGTGTTTTCTGAACATCCCAAAGGACATGCAATAAATCGGATAATATTATATAATCAAACACCTGATTTGACTGATCAAGATTTTCAATATAGGAATCCTCTTCAATGTCAAATTGACTGAAATCGATTTCAGGGTAATGCAAAGAAGCTATTTCGATCATTTTTTCCGAGAAATCAATCCCTACTCCAAAGGATGGTTTTACCGCCGCAAGCAGATCACCGGTTCCGCATCCAACTTCCAGTACACGGGCACCGGGAGGGATAATGAAGGAGAAATATTTTTCCAGGGACCGGTGATAGAAACGGTTTCGTCTTTTCCAGACCTGCCTCCGGGCAGCAGCCCTGTCAAAATACTCCTGTATGGATACCTTTGAATTCAATGATCAATTATCCTATATTTGTGGACATATTGTTTACAGCCACAAACATACAAACTTTTATTGTACAGGTTAAAGAAAAAATTGATCGATATGGCGACATCATCCAATAAATCATCTCAGAAACCTTCATCAACATCCGGTTCAAAACAGGCTGCCCGAAAATCTAACAGGTCAGACAAAAACCAAAGCATTGCCAATTCACAGAATTTGATGCAAAGTATTGATTCACGGATCAGGCCAGGAATGAACCTGGTATTTATCATTTCATTATTTCTTACCATTCTGACAGGCACTTTACTGTTTGATGTTAAAATCAGCACTGGAGGTGATGATTCAAGTTATGTTGAGATGGCCAATAACTTTCTCCGTGGAAGGTCATTTCCCAGCTGGCACGGTCCCTTATATTCCATATTGCTCAGCCTTCCGATGCTGATTTTCGGTGTGAATGTCATCCTGCTTAAAGTCCTGTCATTTCTGTTTATTATTGTACATCTGTTGTTATTCTATTATACTTTCCGGAGACTGGTATCTCCTACCATACTTTCCCTGGTTATGCTGATTGTATCGGTGAATTCGAGCATCCTGTATTTTGCCAGTCAAACATACAGTGAAGCCATGTACATCTTTCTGCAGTCATTGATAGTGTTCTTGTTTATTAAACTATATCTCGTTTATGGTGCTGATAACAAGCAGAAAGTGAAAGATCAGATCCTTCAATGGATGATACTGGGCTTCTTCGTTTTCCTTGCCAGTATTACCCGCAATATTGGAATTGTTTCACTATTTATAATGGCATTTATACTGCTTTTAAACAGAAATTTCCTTTCCGCCCTTTTACTTATTGCCTCTTACTTTGTATTTCTGTTGCCATATAAACTTTATAAATACCTGGTGTGGCACACTGAAGTGGCAAAAGGATCACGTCCGTTTCATGAAATACTGCTCAAAAATTTTTACAACCCTTCAGCCGGATATGAAGATTTTTCAGGCATGGTGGTAAGATTTTTTGAAAATGCCCGCTTATACTTATCCAAGCATTTCATGATTGGTATTGGTTTGCATGATCCCACTTCCACTGATAAGAGCTGGTTTGTAACAGCGATAATTGTTTTACTGTTCCTGATGTCGCTTTACTTTGCCATAAGACGCGACAAAGTCATGCTTTTTATTGCACTTCTTGTGGGCGGTTCAATGGCTGCTACCTTCATTGCCCTTCAGCAATCATGGGATCAAATGCGTATGATCATAATTTATATACCCATGATGTTGTTGCTGTTGGCCTGGGGCATTCAGCAACTGGCAGGGAGAAAAGGATATGGTTTGTTGTATCTCTTGCTGCCTGCATTCCTGGTTTTAATCTTCTTCAAAACCCTCGGCTATTCAATCGACAAAATGAAAGCCAACCGGAAGGTCCTGGCAAAGAATATCAGCGGGGACCTGTATTACGGATTCACACCCGACTGGCAAAACTTCTTGCGTATGAGTGAATGGGTAGGTAATAACATACCTGATTCAGCCGTGGTTGCCTCACGGAAGCCCTCCATGTCATTTATATACAGCAATGGCCGTGAGTTTTTTGGCATCTACCGCTTCCCGTCAGAAGCCCCGGAAGGGCTTATCGTTGATCTGGCATCAAGAACCGGAGAATTAAAGGTGATTCAACAAAAGGCTATTGGCAACAACTGGCCCGTAAGCTTTCAGATGGCTATTAAACAGACAAACGTTGCTTTTGTGGCTGAAGGTAGCGATATTTACGGCGTATATGATTTAAAAGGGACATCCGGTAATGTCATAACTCAGGCGCTTGAACAGTATAAGGTGTCGCCTTTTACAACCGATTCGATCCTCAACCGCATCAGAGTCTCCTCACAGTCGTGCTTTGCTGTTTCACCCGATTCACTGATACAAACCCTTCGTAAAAACAAGGTAGAATATGTGATTGTAGCAAGCCTGCGCGCCAATCCGAACTTTAATACCGGAAATATTATCAACAACATTCAGCGTTATCTCTATTTTATTGAGCAAAAATACCCGGGTATATTAACGGTGGTCCATCAGATTGGGAATAACGATCAGGAGCCTGCATGGCTCTATCAGATTAATTATGCCGCTTACGGACTTTGAAATAGCCAAATATGCGTAATTCTGAAATCCGCTCAGTGGTAATTATGGGATCAGGCAATATGGCCTGGCATATGGGGCATTGGCTGATCGGCTCAGGAATACAGGTTAACCAGATATTCAGCCGTAACATTGAAAGAGGAGCAGGACTTGCGGCTGAACTCAAGACGGAATTTACAAACAGGCTGGATAAGATTCAGGAACGTACGAATTTATATCTTCTGACCATATCTGATGACGCCCTGACTGCAGTCATCCGGCAGGCAGTTTTTGGAAACCGGTTGGTTATTCATATGGCAGGAAGTGTGCCCATTGATATTTTCAAGGAAAAAGTGAAAAACTTCGGAGTTTTGTATCCGCTGCAGACTTTCACCATGGGAAAACCGGTTGAGTATAGCCAAATACCTGTTTTCATTGAGGCCAGTAATGCGAAAAACCTTGCCAGGATTGAGCAGCTCGCTTTTAAACTTTCAGACAGGGTTTATAAAGTTGATTCGGAAAAACGCGCTTATATTCATCTGGCGGCGGTAATCGCCTCCAATTTTACCAACCACATGCTGGCTGTTGCTGAAAAGTATATGCAGGAGAGGAACCTTTCATTCGATCTCATCAAGCCTCTTGTGCAGGAAACCATTGCCAAAGCGCTTTCCATATCACCGTTTCTGGCTCAAACCGGCCCAGCGGTGCGTGGCAATACCGGGGTAATTGAAAAACATTTGTCGTTGCTGGAAAACCATCCGGAGATCAGGGAGCTATATCGAGTGATTTCGGAGAGTATTGTAAACCTCCATTAAATCATTATTTTTGTTTACCATTTACATGATATATGCCCGAAATCAAAAAGCTGCTGCACGCTGTAAAGGCTTTTGCCTTTGATGTTGATGGCGTATTCACTAATGGCACAGTTATGCTTCATCCCGGAGGTGAGTTCATCCGGATGATGAATATCAAAGACGGATTTGCAGTTCAGCATGCCATTAAGCTGGGTTATCCCATAGCCATCATCACCGGCGGTTATTCTAAAATGGTGCAGAAAAGATTCGCAATTCTGGGGGTTAAAGACATTTATATGAAAAGTGCCAATAAAATGGCGGCTTTTGATGAGTTCTTAAATAAATACCGGATTGAACCTGCCAATGTTATGTATATGGGCGACGATCTCCCTGATTATGAGGTGATGAAGAGGGCCGGATTTCCTGCCTGTCCGGCTGATGCGGCTGAGGAAATAAGAAAGCTTTCGCTTTACATTTCTCACAAAAACGGCGGTGAAGGCTGTGTGCGTGATGTTATTGAACAGGTGCTCCGATTGCATGGAAATTGGATGAATGATTTTTCATTTATATGGTAAAATTCCTGAATCACTTAGCAGCATTGTTAAGGTTAATCCGATGGCCCAACCTGCTTATTGTAGCAGCCAGCCAGGTGCTGATCCGGCATTGCGTGTTAGTTCCCCTGTTGAATCAGGTAAATATGGATCCCCAGCTTCCGGAAAGACTTTTTATTATACTCGTTGTTGGCACTGTGTTAATTACGGCCGGCGGATATGCAATAAACGACTATTTTGACCGTAAACTGGACCGTGTTAATAAGCCCCAGTCGCTCATTGTGGGACGGTTGATTAATCCCAGGCACGCCATGGCTTACCATCTGTTCTTTAGTGTTTTAGGCATAATAGCAGGCTGTTGGGTTGCCCTGAAATCAGGACAGCTTTACCTGAGCCTGGTTTTTTTCATGGTAAGCGGTCTGCTGTGGTTTTACTCAACAACCTACAAACGTGAACTGATCCTGGGAAACATTCTTATCGCCTTAATGACAGCAATGGTGCCTTTCCTGGTATTACTGTTCGAATTGCCACTACTGGCTCGCCATTATGGTTCGGATATTACTCCGTTCACCCGGTACATATTAATTTGGGTACTGGGATTCTCCTTGTTCGCTTTCCTGCTTAACCTGGCCAGGGAAGTTGTAAAAGATGCGGAAGACTTTGAAGGTGACCAAGCCTATGGCAAAAAAACCATACCTGTTGTCTGGGGTATGCAGGCAGCCAGGATTACAGCCACTGCACTGGTAATGCTAACTGTGGTCCTTTTGATTCTGACCTGGCTTTTCTTTATTCCTGATACTATCACTCTGATCTATTTCATTGCACTTCTGATCCTTCCACTTTTCATTGTTCTGATCGTACTGTTCAGGAGTGAAACTCAGGTATCCTGGCATAAAGCAAATATATTGCTGAAGCTTATCATGCTGTCGGGTTTAGGTTATATGTTCATGGTGAAGCTGATTATTGACCGGTTGACATGATTACCCTCAGTACCCTGGAAAGGCTTAATGCCTATGATATTATTCTGGCATCGAAATCACCCCGGCGTCAGCATTTATTGAAAGAAACCGGTATTAAATTCCGGGTAGTCAATCATCGGGAAATGGATGAATCCTATCCCGTAGAATTAAAAGCCGAGGAAATTCCCATGTATCTTGCATGTGTCAAAGCTAAAAGCTACGAAACTCTTATCGGTCGCAATACGCTGCTGATCACAGCCGATACTATTGTCTGGCTTGAGAATGAAGTGATCGGGAAACCGATTGATCATGAAGATGCCGTGAATATGCTACTGAAACTGTCGGGGAAAATGCATGAAGTATATACAGGTGTATGCATCAAAACCATTGAACAGGAAACGGCTTTTAGTGTATGTTCCAGGGTGTTTTTCAGAAAGATCGGGGAAGAAGAGATTCGTTATTATGTTGACAGGTATAAACCTTTTGATAAAGCCGGAGCTTATGGTGTACAGGAATGGATTGGTTACGTGGGTGTTGAACGGATTGAAGGGTCCTATTTCAATGTAATGGGACTTCCTGTGCAGCAGTTGTACGACGAACTGTTAAAATTTATACCTTAAAACACCATTGAATATTTATATCCTATGATAGTCACATTTGTTCATGTATGGGTTAAAGAACCCTTTGTGGAGGAATTCATTTCTGTCACTGTTGAAAACCATGTTAACTCGGTTAAAGAACCAGGTAACCTGCGTTTTGATATTTTACGTGATGCTGAAAATCTTGCCAAGTTTGTGTTGTATGAGGCATACGAATCGGAAGAGGATGCTGCATCTCACAAAAGCACAACACATTATCTGAAATGGCGCGATACCGTGGCCGATTGGATGGCGCAGCCCAGGCAGGGTATTAAACATCATATCGTTTGTCCAGTTGACAAAGCTCAATGGTAAATAAATTCAGCTTGCTCCGGATTCCCAGAATAGTATTCGGTTCAGGAGTGGTAAAGGATTTGCCGGCCATCCTTAAAGGACGGGCACAAAATATCCTGATAATAACCGGGATGAAATTTCATTTCCGATATCCGGCCATGACTGATACCTGGTCGGCACTTAAGACAAATGGATTTTCCATCCGTTTCGAAAACATTGCGGGTGAACCTTCACCGACAGTTATTGATGAGATAACAGAGCGGAACCTGTCCTTTAACCCGGAAATCATTGTTGCTATAGGAGGCGGAAGCGTGATTGACGCGGGCAAAGCCATATCAGCTATGTTACCTTTGGCGTGTTCGGTAAAGAGTTACCTGGAAGGTGTGGGTAATCAATCTCATCCGGGCATTAAAAAGTTCTTCATTGCCATACCCACAACATCGGGAACAGGTAGTGAGGCCACGGCCAATGCCGTGCTCTCAGAGACCGGTCCAAACGGGTATAAGAAGTCACTCCGGCATGAAAACCTTGTTCCGGATATTGCCCTGGTGGACCCGGAACTCGTGGTGGATTGCCCGGCTCACATAACAGCTGCCAGTGGTATGGATGCATTCACCCAGCTATTGGAATCGTTTCTTTCGGTAAAATCCAGTCCGGCTACAGACACACTGGCGCTGGAGGGGATTTCCAGGATTCACGCTTCCCTGGAGAGGGTTGTTTCAGATGGTGAGGATATCGGGGCCAGATCGGATATGGCCTATGCTGCACTGTTGTCGGGGATAACACTCTCGAACGCGGGACTGGGACTTATTCATGGATTTGCTTCTTCTATAGGAGGATTATATCCGGTACCCCATGGCGTAATATGCGGAACCATGATGGGCGTGGTTAACCGTTATAACATTAACGCACTGTTGTTGCAGAAGACAATCACTGCGGCCCACGAAAAATATAGTCTGACGGGAAAGTTATTGTCGGCCAGGGATGATAAAGATATGAGGTGGTATATGCAGTTCGTGGCCAATTATATTGATGAGCTTACCGAAAAGCTAAAGATCGGCCTTCTGAGCAAATATAATATTCCAGAAGCTGATCTGGGGCATATAGCAGAAAACACGGATCACAAGGCCAATCCGGTACAATTTGAACGGGAGCAGCTGGTGGAGATGATGAGGGAGAGACTTTAGAATTCATTACTTATACACATGAATAAGATCCCTTTCAAAAATCGTAAAAGAGTCCTTTTCAAATGCCACAAAATCAGGTATGCTTTTATGTCCGTTAAAAGGAGTATAATAATGCTTGCGGTTGGCGTTTCGCCAAACCATGAGATAGGATATATTCCGTACCAGTGAATCTTGCTTAATCGGTGCCAGTAAATACTGAGTCCACCAGTTCTTAACCGGAATTCCTTCAAATCCGCATTCAGTGAGTGCTGCCAGCTTTTTTCTTTGCATGGCCATGCTGACTAACATCCGGAGTTGGACTATACCGTTGGAAACGGAGGCACCGGACTGAAAATCCCAATAGTTTTCACATCCCAGTATATCCACCCATTCATCACCAGGGTATCTTTCCAGGTACTGTTGCTGATTTTCAAACATATCGGTGGAAAAGGTATATAAAAGATTGTGGACCTGAAGCGAATCGCGCAGGTAGGAAACGGTAAAACGCCATAATCTGATGTATTCCTCAGGAGTGCAGCTTCCTTTTCCCCACCAGAACCAGTTACCGTTGCTCTCATGAAAAGGTCTGAAGATTACCGGCACTTGCTTCCCTTCAGCTGTTTTCAGCTGTTGAAAGAACTCGGCAATCCTCGACAATTCCGATTGATAGTATTCAAATCTGCTGCTGTCAGGTAAGATCTGTTGAACTGCAGGATAAACATCCCATGCGGATCCACCGGTGACCGGATTGCTGAGATGCCAGGTAACCGTATTTACACCCCCACGTGTATAAGCCTCGATTATCCGCTTTTTAATGATTGCATAAGGTATGCTGTCTATATTTGCTTCAATACCAGTTCCGGCAATTTCCCATCCATACAGGGCAGGGTAGGTACCTGTAACATCCCTGACATCGGACCTGTTTTCCAGCATTTTCCAGTCGACACCTGAAAGGGTTGCATCCTGCTGCCCGAATAAAACACCGGTTCCCTGAAGCCTTTTCAAGTTAATCCACAATGCCCTGGTTTCTGAGGTCATAAGGGTATCCACAGGCTTATCCCTTGGTTGGATGAAGGGAATCGTATCAACCGGTTCCATTACTTGCTTCTGCTCAGCCGGTTTACATGCAGCAAGAAACATTACTATTGCCACTATGGGGCATGTATGAAACTTCTTTACCATTTCCCGTCTCATTTATGTCTTTCTTTCAGGACCTTTACTACATCTTCAATCCTGTAACCTTTGGCAGTCAGTAATACCAGCAAATGATACAGCAGGTCAGCGGACTCATTCAGGAATTTTTCCCGGTTGTTGTCTTTGGCCTCAATGATAAGTTCCACGGCTTCTTCCCCTACTTTTTGCGCGATCTTGTTAATACCTTTTTGGAAGAGGCTTGTGGTGTATGAACCTTCTGGCATTTCTTTCTTGCGCTTGTCAATCAGGTCCTGCAGATATGTTAAAAATTCCAGGTTTTTTTCGGACATATTGGTAATATTTGTTCTTTAATTATCAATGTAAATCAAATTAGTGTTTTACTGTTCCACTGTTTCACCTTTTCACCGTTCCACTTTTTAAATTCGAACCGGAATATGTTGATCAGCCAGGAATGCTTTTAACCGGGGCACGGTGATCTCCTTAAAATGAAAGATACTGGCAGCCAGCCCTGCATCAGCTTTCCCTTTTGTGAATACCTCAGCAAAATGCTCCACTGTGCCCGCTCCACCGGAAGCAATAACAGGAATCGACAGGATGTCGGATAATCTGGCAAGTGCTTCACAGGCAAAACCATTCTTGGTGCCGTCGTGGTTCATGGAAGTAAACAGAATCTCCCCTGCGCCTCTGCTTTCGCATTCACTGGCCCAGGTAAACAACTCTCTGTCGGTAGGTATACGGCCACCGTTTATATAGGCTGTCCATTCACCCGCCTCTTCTCTGGCATCAATGGCGACCACCACAAACTGACTTCCGAAATTCATGGCCATCTGATCAACCAGGTCAGGATTACGGATTGCAGCGGTGTTAAGGGATACCCTGTCGGCACCTGCAGCTAAAAGATCTTCAATATCAGTAAGTTCACTTATGCCTCCACCGACGGTAAAGGGTATGTTCAAATGAAGGGCAATACGTTTTACCAGTTGCACAAAGGTTTTCCTTTTTTCGTGACTGGCAGTGATATCTAAAAAAACAAGCTCGTCGGCACCCTGTTCGGCATAGACAGCACCCATTTCAACCGGATCACCCACCTCACGGATATTAATGAAATTAATGCCTTTAACAGTCTGACCATTTCGGACATCGAGACAGGGAATGATTCTTTTGGCGAGCATGGGGATTATGTTGAATTAGTTTTGGTTGATGTATGTTGAATGTTGTATGTTGTAGGTTGTTCGTTGCTGATATAACCTACAACCTAAAACAATTCCTTCAACTCCTCCATTTTAATCTTCCCTTCATAAAGCGCTTTTCCGATTATTGCCCCTGTCACCCCGGCTTCGTTCAGCCGGTGTATTTCTTCTACCGAGGAAATACCTCCGCTGGCCAAGACACGTATGGCTGGAAAGTCTTTTAACATTTGTTTATATAGTTCCACTGAAGATCCTTGCATCATGCCATCCTTTGCAATATCGGTGCATAAAACCTGCTTCACCCCCATGGATTTATAAAAGGTCAGAAAGTCAAAAAGGCCGATTTCAGTAATATCTGTCCAGCCCGATACTGCTATTTTACCCTCCCTTACATCGGCTCCGAGGATGATCTTTTCAGGTCCGTAAGCAAACAGCCAATCCTGAAACAGGTCAGGATCAGTGACTGCAATGCTGCCGATCACTGCCATGGCTGCACCGCTTTCAAAAACCACATGCAGGTCACTTTCGGTTTTTATGCCTCCTCCAAAATCGATGATGAGTCCGGTTTTAGCAACTATCCTTTCGAGGATATGATAATTAACAATATGTTTGTCCCTGGCCCCGTCAAGATCCACCAAATGCAGCCGTTTAATCCCATGGTCCTCAAACCGCCGGGCCACATCAAGAGGATCCGCTTCATATACCTTCTTCAGGCTGTAATCACCCTGTTCAAGTCGGACGCACTTACCACCGATAATATCAATAGCTGGTATTATTGTAATCATAGTTCAAGAAAGCTTTTAAGGATTTCAAATCCCGGTTTTCCGCTTTTCTCCGGATGAAACTGGGTAGCGTAAAAATTGTTCCTGTGAAGGGCAGCACTGAACGGTACAATATAGTCACATAGTGCAATGCTGTCAGGTCCGGTTGTGGCATAATAACTATGAACAAAGTAGGTATACTGATTTTCAAGTTTTTTTGTAAAAAGCCTCGTTTTCAAATCATATATGGTATTCCAGCCCATGTGCGGTACCTTTAATTTGGGTTTGTCATCTGCCGGAGGATTGAATTTCCTGACATCTTCCTGGAAAATGCCGATACAATGCGTATTCCCTTCCTCGGAGTGGCGGCACATCAGCTGAAGTCCCAGACAAATACCTAAAACAGGTTGTTTTAAGTCGGCTATCAGCCTGTCGAGTCTCCTTTCAACAAGATACTGCATAGTGGTGCTGGCTTCTCCCACACCCGGAAAGATCACCCTGTCGGCCGACCGGATGATGTCATGATCATTGGTGACCGTTGCGGCAATGCCGAATCTTTGCAGGGCGTAATCGACGGACATGATGTTTCCGGCATTATATTTTATAATAGCTACTTTCATTTTGACAGATCGAAGATTTAAAATCAAAGATCAAAGATCAAAGAACAAAAACTAAGAATCAGAATCTAATTAAATACTACGGTCCGGTTGTTGTAAACCAGTGTACGGCGCTGCAAATGCAAATGAATGGCCCTCGAAAGCACTAGTTTTTCGACATCCTTGCCTTTCATGATCAGTTTATCAATTGAATCCCGGTGTGATACCCTGACAATATCCTGATCGATAATCGGGCCAGCATCCAGTTCAGAAGTAACATAATGACTGGTGGCACCGATGATTTTAACTCCCCGCTCATAAGCCGAATGATAAGGTTTTGCACCCGGAAAAGCCGGAAGAAATGAATGATGGATATTGATAATCTCATTAGGGTAGTGCCGGATGAAATCACCGCTCAGCACCTGCATATAGCGTGCCAGTACAACAAAATTCACCTGTTGCTTTTTCAGCAGGTTGAGCTCAAGGACTTCCTGCTGCAGTCGGCTTTCCGGTTTTTTTTCGAAACAATGAAAAGGTATGCCGAACTGACAGGCAACCGGTTCGAGATCCCTGTGATTACTGATGATCAGTGGTATATCCACATTCAGCTCACCGGCATGCACCCTCGACAGGATATCATACAGACAGTGGGAGAGTTTGGATACAAAAATGGCCATCCTCGGGCGCCGGTCAGTGAAATAAATCTGCCAGGTCATGTTATACCGTGAGGCGATCAGGGTGCCGAAAAAGTCGGCTATTTTTTCCTGCGGGATCAGAAATCCGTCCAGTTCCCATTCGATCCTCATGTAAAACACCTTGTCCAACCGGTCAACATGCTCATCAAGCGTGATAATATTACCGTTGTTGTCATTGATAAACCCGGTTACCTGTGCAACTATTCCCTTGTTATCGGGACAATGCATCAGGAGGATCACAGAATTTTTATTTCTTCTTGGCATAATTTAAAGTACTCCTTTGGTAGTTGGCAAATTCAAATCGAAGACATCACGTCTGACGGCCATTTTAATGGCTCTGGCCAATGCTTTAAAGATAGCCTCTATCTTGTGATGTTCATTACTTCCTTCGGCTTTGATATTAAGATTGCTGCGGGAAGCATCGGAAAACGATTTAAAGAAGTGCATAAACATTTCCGTTGGCATGTCTCCGATTTTTTCGCGTTGAAAACCGGCATCCCATACCAGCCATGGCCTTCCGCCGAAATCGATGAGGACCTGTGCACTGCAATCGTCCATTGGCAGGGCAAATCCATACCTTTCCATACCACGCTTGTTAGTGAGGGCCTGGTAAAAAGCCTCCCCGATAGCCAGAGCCGTATCCTCAATGGTATGATGTTCATCCACCTCCAGGTCTCCTTCAACTTTGACACTCAGGTCACAGCCCGAGTGACGGGCCAGCTGGCTGATCATATGGTCGAAAAAACCTAAACCGGTGGAAATGTTGTATTTTCCGCTGCCATCTACATTTAACTCAACCGTGATGTTGGTTTCACCTGTCTTTCTTTCCACCCTGGCCAAGCGTTCACCCAGGGAGATTATCCGGTAAACTTCATCCCAGTTTGCGGCAGTAAGGGATAATCCGCTACCGGTTGATGGTTTATCCGAGGTTATTAATGCAGGATCCTGAGAAAGCAAAATTGCTTTCGCACCAAGGTTAAATGCCAGCTCCACATCGCTCTGGCGGTCGCCTATTACAAATGAATTTTTCAGATCATAGTTTCCCTGCATATACCGGGTAAGCATTCCTGTTCCTGGTTTCCGGGTGGAAGCGTTACTGGATGGGAAGGATTTGTCGACCACTATATCATCAAAACTAATCCCTTCGTTTTCAAATGCTTTTAGCATTTTCTGCTGAACCATATAATACGCCTCCTCCGGGTATGCCGCTGTGCCTAATCCGTCCTGATTGGAAACAATCACCAGCTCATAGTCGAGATTTTTCCTGATAAGGTAAAGATTGCGAAATACTCCCGGGATGAATTCGAGCTTTTCCAGGGTATCTACCTGAAAATCATCACTGGGTTCATGGATCAGGGTCCCATCCCGGTCAATAAAGAGGACTCTTTTCATGGCTCTTGAATCATCCGTTAAAATTATACATTTGAATGAGCATATTGCTGCAATGCCCTGATCAGTAATTCATTTTCTTCGGGACTTCCAATGGTGATACGCAGAAATCCCTCGCACAATGGCACTTTTGACCTGTCACGTACAATAATTTTTTTTCCAAGCAGGAAGGAGAACACCCGGCCGGGATCGTCAAACTTCACCATCAGGAAATTGGCATCACTGGGAAGGATTTTTCTGACCATGGATAACTGCATAAGGCTCTTATTCAGCCATTCCCGCTGCTCCAGTATTAAACCGATCCATGTGTCTTTATTCCGGGTGTTTTCAAGGTGATCCCATGCCATTCTTTGGGTAAGCACATTGACATTATAGGGATACTTGATGTGATTGAGGATATTGATGATCTCTTTTATGGCAAAGGCCATTCCCAGTCTGATACCCGCCATACCCCATGCTTTGCTGAAGGTTTGCAAAATTATCACGTTAGGATGCTTCTTCATTTCAGGTACCAATGATCCTACCGTGGAAAAATCGATATAGGCTTCATCAACCACAACCAACCCGGCAAAATTTTCAATGAGAAATAGAATATCGGTTTGGTTTAGACTGTTTGATGTGGGATTATTAGGCGAACACAGGAATATAAGTTTGCTGTGCCTGTCGGCCAGCTTGAGAAGGGCCTTTGTATCTGCCTGGTACTCTTCATTCAGTAAGACTTCACGGAATTCCACAGCATTAATATCCGAACAAACCTTATACATGCCATAGGTTGGTTTAATGCTGATGATGTTGTCGGTGCCCGGTTCACAGAAAGCCCTGATCAGCAGGTCAATTGCCTCATCACTTCCGTTTCCCAGAAAGATATTTTCAGCTGGTACAGTTTTAATGGCAGAGATCCTTTTTTTCAGTTTTACCTGCTGAGGATCGGGATAACGGTTCAGCGGAGTATTGAACGGATTTTCATTGGCATCGAGAAAGACGGCATCTTCCCCCTTGTATTCATCCCGGGCCGACGAATATGGCACAAGCGACCTGATGTTCTTTCTGACGAGTATATTTATATCGAGTTTCACCATTAATTCTG
>Ga0299915_10000426_pt1 | contig 32256 bp, 37 predicted proteins | sample RVTome_13_FD_200263 | JGI IMG/M metagenome (GOLD analysis project Ga0299915, IMG submission 200263) | Soil microbial communities from uranium-contaminated site in the Upper Colorado River Basin, Wyoming, United States - RVT92D227 (version 2) ...
CATTCGGGAACAGATAGTAGGGTTCTTGCTGTCAAGAATTCTGAACTTGACGGTAGAACTGACAGGAGCCCGGATGTGTTTACGACGTTCCCTAGGTCCCCAGAGTCTCTTAAGAATCTTGAGCATTGCATTACCCTTTTCCATAATAATAGTATAAGGTAGAGAGACATAGATTTCAAGTTAAAATAAAAAAGGCTCCAAATCCTTGATGAAAGGTTCCAGATGATGGTAGTCAACTCCCTTTTTCCCTTCTCCTGGAGTTTGGCAACCACAAAGTCATTCTCTTCGTTGTAGTAGGTTATCCTCCCAAGAAAACCATAAATGGTGGGGATAAGGCATTTTGTTTCATAAAGTTAACTCCCAAAAATGATTAGCAAAGTAACTGGGTAAAAATTGACGACATTTAGGGCAATGGAATTCCAGCTATATTTAGACGAACCCTATAAAGGGAAGTTCTGGCTGTGATATAAAGGGTCTTCCAGTCTCGATCTCCCCAACATAAGTTTGCAGGAAGTTCCGGGACTGTGATAATCCCAAGCCTTCTCCCTTCTGGATTGAGCACCCAGATCCCCCCTTTGCCCGTAACATAAACATTCCCTTCTGAGTCCACCTTTATGCCATCCGGCGCCAGTGCTTCTCCGGAGATTTCTGCAAAAATGCGACCATTTGTGGTTTTCCCATCATCGTTTATATTAAATACACGAACGTGATTCATCTCGGTATCTGCGATATAGAGCAAGGATTCATCGGGAGAAAACGCTAACCCATTGGGCACAGAATTATCAATTAAAAGGCTAAGATTATCTCCATTTGGCGACAACCGATAGACCCCATAAAAAGGGAGTTCCTGTTCTTCTAAAGTGCCAAATGTTGGATTCAAACCGTACGGAGGGTCTGTGAAATAGACACTGCCGTCAGCTTTTACGACCACATCGTTAGGGCTATTGAGCCTTTTCCCTTTATAATGCGAAGCAATAGTGACTATAGTACCATCCTCCTGCGTTCGAGACACCCTACGATTTGCGTGTTCACAGGCGATAAGCCTCCCTCTTCTGTCAAGCGTTAAGCCATTCGATTTACCACTGGGGACACGAAAATCTGAAATACCATCCTTCGGCGTCCATTTTCTTATTCGGTTTCCAGGAATGTCGCTAAACAATAAATATCCGTCTTTCACATTCCAGACAGGCCCTTCTGTAAATTGGAATCCTGTTCCAAGTCTTTCGACTTTGACTCCTTCCGGGACAATACGTCTGAATTCAGAATTCATTTTCCCTTCCCCATTTCAATACCTCCGGGGGGAGATTTTATGCCTTTTTGAATCCCCTCATAGGAAGTTCCACAACGCCCTTTCCCGGAACACAATTAATATTATTCTGATTTTTTATCCAGAGCTCTAACTCCACATAACCTTTTCCCTCTTTAATATATTTACTAATAATCTTGCCGCCGCAGGCAAGAACATCCCCGGGGGTCATGAAGCTGCGGAATTGAATAGACAGTTTGCGAAGTTCACCTCTTTCTCCTGCCCAATCACTTAAGAGTTGTGCATAGTAATCCCCTGCCATATTACCCGGTGCTACTACATTGGGAAGTCCGCGGCGTTGAGTGGCAAAGGGGTGGTCAAAGTGAATTCTGTCCATAAGCCAGACAGTCGATAGATACATTAATATGTTAACGGTAGTAACTTGTTTTTCTAATACCGGGATTCCCTGACTCTCAGCAACATCCTCAAAAAAAATCTGCTTATTCATTCTTTGACTCCTTTCGCGGCGTAGCAATCATTGTAACCCAGTGTTTGGCTAACAAATCTCCATTTTGATTAGTGTAGGTAAACTCTGAAGTAACGAAAATAAGCTTTCCACTCTTTCCATCTTTCTCATTCATGTCGAGTATTTTACCCTTAACGGTAACTCGATCATTTACATAAACAGGCTTGAAGAACTCAATTTCTTCACCACCACGGACCCAGCCTAAAGCCCAAACATCAGGGACTTCAGGAACCCCGACAAAAGTTGCGAGGCCATCTTCGCCCAAATCCTTAGCGCTTTTCTCAAAACCAGGAACGCCAACTGCCCAACTGACATAGAAAAGGGGGGCTGCCAGACCACCGTACTTCCCTCTCTTGGCAGCATTTTCATCAAAATATATTGGATTGTGATCATCGATGGCGAGAGCATAACGTCGAATATCCCGAGCCAATACTGGTTCCCCAGCATGCGTTGCCGTCTCCTTTCCGATGTACTGTTTCCAACCAAGTTTTTCTAACAATGATTCTTCCATAAATCCTCCCATGCATTTGAAAATTTATTTTGGCCATATTTCAATAACCATATATCTTTAGTCCTCAAGCCCTAAGATTTAAGCATTCACTAATCAGCCTTTAATATCTCAGTTTTTTTAGATATTCCTTTCCCGCTATGGTCAACTTTCCTTAGTATTGCTGCCTTACTTAGAGCCGGATGGCCGTTGATCAACAATGGGTTTGCTGTCCGTGGGTATGAACCCTTTGGGTACACATTCCATTTTGTCCAAGTTCAAGCGGCATAGGTCACGGAACAAGTTCTTAAAGGATTCTTCCATCTCTCTTGGGCTTACGTAATCTTCCTTCGTTTCAAAATTAAATGTCAAGAAATCCTTTTCATCTATACGATGGCAAACTAATTGATACCTTTCTATCTGCGGAAATTTTGCGACCACAACCGCTAATTGGGAAGGGTGAACAAACATGCCTCTCACCTTTACGGCCTCTCCCACCCAGCCCACGATCGGATTCAGTTTATAAGAGGTACGCCCACAAGAACAGAGCTCGTCGTTCCATGAAGATAGATCGTTGGGGCTATATCTAATGAAAGGCAATGTCTCATCAAGAGGCGTAACCACAACCTTTCCTACTTGTTGGGGACCAAGTTGTTTACCCGTATTAATGTCAACAATTTCAACAATCATCTCCTCGCATATATGCATCCCAAGCTTCTGTTCGCAATTATAAGCGATAATACCCACATCCGCTGTTCCATAAAATTCTGTTACCCTAATGCCGTATTCTTTCTCTATCGTCTTCATTAACCCATGGTCAAACGGGGTAATGGCCAAGCGGAGGCTGAAGTCCCTTTTGGGCTTATATCCCATATCCTCAGCGGTTCGGAGAATTTCCAATAAGAAACCGGCTGAACCCGTATATACAGTGACCTTCAGGTCATGAATCATTTGCACTTGCAGCTGCTTATTTCCCCCACCCATGGGTATGACTGTAACCCCTAAGCGCTTTAAAGGAGTATCAAGCAGTATCCCCATCGCAGATATATGATAAGAAAAAGTATTCAGGAGGATATCTCCCGGACGAAGTCCACATCCAAAATATGACTTTTCCACCCGCCGCAAGTAGGCATCATCGTTACCCGGAGTGTTGTATATGGGGCCAGGAGACATACAGATTGATTTCAATTGATTAAGCGGGACCGTTAGGACCCCCCCGAAGGGAGGGCTCTCTCTTTGCATCCTTACGAAGTCGTCTTTAGAGGTTATGGGAATCTTTTCTAAATCTTTCAGAGACTTGATATCTGATGGAGTCACTCCCGCTTGGTCCATCTTTGCCTTTATGGCAGGCGCATATTTGTATGCATGCTCAACGATCCATCTTACTTTCTCATCGTAGTATTTTTGCTTCTCTTTGTAAGGCATGGTTTCTAGCTTGTCATAATATGGGCTTCCCGTAAGTACCATCCTTTCATCCCTCCTTCAAATACAACCGAGCCCGTACTTTCAGGCCTTGATATCAATTATTTCTAATCTCATATCCAATAGGGGAGCATCCACAATCTGCCGGCCTATATCTAAGATATCTATGTCCAGAGTCTTTAGCTCACCTATCGTCTCTATATTCACCCCACCCCCAAAGGCAATTTTCACCTTATTTCTTAAGCCCAGCTGGCGTAGTCTCTCGACGACCGGCCTAACATCATCCGGGTTACCAGTATCAATGAAAACGATATTGGCACCGGACTCGGCAGCTTCGCAAGCTTCCGAAACAATATCTTTATATCTACCCTTTACCTGTACTACCTTTGAATAATTATTTAAGTGTGCAACGGTCTCGAGACTCTTCTTGATTCCCCCCAGCAGTTCAATATAGTTCTTATCCAAATATACAAATGGGTCAAGTTCGATCCGGGATAATGCCCCTCCTACAATTACAGCTTCACGGATCATATCTTTTAACGATGGAGGCATCTTCTTCCAAGCTCCACAAACAACTTTTGGTCTTCCCCCGGTTGCCTTGACAAACTTGTGTGCGTTGGTGGCAATACCTGATGGCTTGGCCATCAGGCCGATTAATATTTCTTCCGCCATCACGATTTGTTTCGGGCTTCCCAAAAATCTGATTACCTCATCCCCTTTTCTGACATGGCTGCCTTCAGGCACGCTCCTTAGCACAGACAATCCTAACTTATCCGTTTCCTCCTTTGCTGAAGTTATTCCCGCAATAATCCCATCGTCACCCATTATGATGGACGCGGTAACTTTTTTCCACTCCACATTTTTTAATAGTTCATCTCTAACGTCTAATATATCACTCATTATTTTTGTCTTTTGGGTCTTAACATTGCTTTGGATCAATCCCCCTTTGTCGAAGCCACTTCGGCATAAGCTCTTGGTCGACTCTCCTATTTACATCGGGTGCCTTCTTAATCAATAATTCGGCGAGAGGTGGACTGAGGGTAATAGCCCCAAAGCAGCCGTCAAAGACGATGATATTATCCGTCTTAGCAGTTCTACGAGCGAACTCCATAGCTGTTTCCAAATTTTCGGCAGTCACTACATATCGCATGAAATCATGATTCATAGGATCAGCAGCCAAAATATCGGCCAAATCCCTACCCACAACTATTGTTGGAATATGGGTGGGTAGTTCCAGTTGGGGCACACCCGTCCACATGTGATTGATTACAAGGGCCTTGATGGCCGGGTTGACGGACTTGAGCTTGGGAGCCCCTGGTGGTCTTTCATAGAGTCCATATCCAAGGCTCACTGGAATGGCATCTAAATCAAAAAGATCCAATTCGGCTTCGGTTAGATTGCCGAAGGTCATCCCTCCGCCAATCATATAACGCGGTTCACCCGTCGCATCCATGACAGCGATACATTCCTTAATCTCATTATACAATTCACGTATCTTACCATAGGACTTAAAAGCGAGTATCATTAACCTTCGGTCCAGTTCAAACATATCATTACCGGCATCCACCCCGGTTATCCCTTCCGGTGAAGTCAGCAGAAAGCAGCCAAAAGTAAACTTCTTTTGAACGAAGGGAGAATTGAAAATAACTCTGGACACAAAATTGCTGCTTCGTGGGCCAAAATTTATGTGAGCTACCCCTCGGGTTTCCATCCGGGCATAAGACATGGCAAAAGGTTTAATCGCCCGGTTGATCATCCGATGCATGTCCAGTTCCCTTAATTCGCCGTGATGGGCATGAATAATCCAATCCGCATCGTATATCTTAGCCATCCCGTAAAGCGTTCCGATTTCAGTTTCTATTGGAACGCCCTTATCAATTGGTCTGACCGGGCGTGCCTGCCCCTTAAAATACTGATCAAGTTTGTAGTGCTGAATTATTTCCTGTGGTTCCCTGATTCTAAATCCGGTCGCGACTCTCAGGCGAATATTCTTACAACCCGTCTTTTCTTCCACGACATCCTTGATGGTCTTGATCATTTCGGTATAGGCTTCACCGCCCATAATCTGGAAGCCGTATTGGGAAGATAGGATATTGACTGTATCTTTTGGCCGGATCATATCCATTTTGACCTTTTTTAAGGAATCTTTTGTAGCTTTCCGGATCACCGACAAATCCCCGCCTTCCAAAAATATTTCGTGCGGGACATCAGGAAAGAGATCTCTGATTTCCAAAGCCTCAATACCCGGAAGATCGCCAACTCTCATCTTGGGTTCCGGACCATAAATCGATTTTCTAATATATGATGGTTTAGCTTTGTTCAACATGACGTACCTCACATTAGAATTTTCTAAACACGTCCAGGTCTTCCTTAAGAAAATGCCCGGGATATTTTTTAATGACCTCTTCAGGGACATCCCAACAGGTTTGGGATGAATCATACCACCGGTGTCCTTTGGCCGGCGGCTTGATCTCGACCCCATGAGCTTTCAATAAGCGAAGACTGGTCTGAAAACAATATACGGTGCATCCCGAACGTGCTCCGGTCATGAGGGCTATTTCTTCAGGTGTCTTGGCCCCCTTCAGAACGGCTGCAGCCCCTTCCCTTACTCTGATTCCCCCGCATATACAGAGCCACTGATGCGGATGGAGGTGGGCCTTAAGGCATAATTCCCGCAACTGGTTTTGATCGACCTCTGTCGGATCGACTCCCAATCTTAGCGGCACGGAACGCAGAACATGCTTGATCGCATTCTCCGGGCATATGTCTCTGCAATTGGGGCAAGCCAAACATTTCTTGCTGAACACTTTAGCCTTATTGCCGCAAGAAAGGCAGCGGCCTGCTTCTTCGATGGCTTCTGTCTGCGAAATCGTGGCTTCCACTTCCTTAAAGTTATGTTCCCGTTCAGGTAAGGGCATACGGGGCTGATAGACCCGTGGTCTCTTAGGAACATCTTCAAAAATCATAGGATCCACTTCAGCCAATTTCCCCTTGATTAGAGTAAAGGGTTTTTTAACCGATGGGACGGCCCCAAGGGTCAGATATTGATGAATGGAATTGGCTGCAGTGCGCCCATCAGCAATGGCCTGAATAACCGTTTGAGGGCCTCGACAGAGATCCCCTCCCACAAAAAGATAGGGGATAGAAGTCTGCAGAGTTTGGGGATTTGCATCCGGTGTCCCCCACTTGGAAAGGACTAATCTTTTTAATTCTGGATCCTTCTCAAGAAAACTGAGGTCTGAAAACCTTCCGATGGATATAACAGCCAAATCGGCCTCGATGATAGTCTCTGAACCCGGAATAGGCACAGGTCTTGCGCGGCCCCCTGCATCTGGTTCTCTTAGTTCGTTGCGAATGTATTCGAGTGCTTTAAAGCGCCCATTTTCAGAAATGATCCTGCTTGGAGAAGTCAAAAGTTCAAGCTTAACCCCTTCCGCTTCAGCAGCAGCCACCTCCTCTGGATGGGCGGTCATCTCTTCTCTGGACCGACGGTAAAGCATGGTTACCTTTTCAGCCCCGAGACGGAGACAAGTCCTAGCCGCGTCCATGCCTGTATCTCCATCTCCAATAATCAATATCCGTTTTCCAATTTCAGGCGGCTTCCCCATGGAGGTTTGGATCAATAAATCCAGGGCATGAACAACCCCTGGCAGGTCTTCACCCATAAGACCTAAACGGGTGGATTTCCACGTACCGGTGGCTAAAAAAACGGCCTCATATCCCTGATTTCGGAGACTGGACATGGTGATGTCTTGACCAAAAAATTGATTCGTCCGGACCTCAACTCCCAGGTCGAGGATACCCTTGATTTCCTGGTCCACGATCTTTTTGGGAAGACGATATTCCGGGATGGCATAGCGGAGCATCCCTCCCAATTGGGGTTTAGCATCAAATACAGTAACTCCATAGCCTCGCAAACGGAGATAATAGGCAGCAGAAAGACCTCCTGGTCCCCCTCCAATTATAGCAACTCTATGGCCATTTTCTGGTGCTATTTGGGCCTTAAATGGGACCCCGTTAAGCTGGTCGTAGTCGGCTACAAATCGTTTTAGGGGATTAATGGCGATTGGTTGATCGACAATGTTTCGACGGCAGGCATCTTCACAAAAACGGGGACAGACGCGGCCGACACATAAAGGAAGAGGGTTTTTCTCTTTAATCAGCTTGAGGGCTTCAATAAATTCCCCCTGGTTAATATGGGCGACATACCCTTGGATATCAATTCCGGCCGGACAAGCCAGTCGGCAGGGCGTAAGACAATCTTCATCATGATATTCCAATTGGACTAGTTTGATTGCTTCGGTTGGGCATACGTTTTCACATACACCGCAGCCAATACATTTTTTCTTGTTCACCTTGGCTAAGAATTTAATTTCAACCATGTCCTCTACTACTCCCCTTCAAATGTAACCTTTTTAGATGCAATTCATCAACCAATTGTCCAAACCTCTCAACGACTCATTCCGTGCTGTTTCAATGAAACGAGAACTTCAAAATCGCCTCCAAGAATTATTCCCGTCTTGTGCAAACGCTTTTCCTTTTGCATTCGAAAGACACTCGTGAAATCAAGACCAAACGTTAGGGAACCCAAAGATGACCCCTGCATTCGCCATCTTTTGAATTTGAATCTTCGTCGCTTTGGGGATGATTCCCATGAAGGTTTTGATCTCGAGGTGATGCTTTTTGTTCGGGCCTTAGAGAAATCCCTGTCCGCCTATGGTTTTTAGAGGTCGTCGAAAACGAGTGAGCTCTGCCCGTTCGGCAGAAGAACATTGCCACAAGTTGGCCCCCGCAGATAAACTCTCGGACAAGCCGCTTGGCCTCCGTTGCCCCTGCGGCTTGTCCGACCTCGATTCGAGAAAAAAGTTATAAGAGTCGATTGAATAGCCTACAAAGCCTCTGACCATTGCCAAACTTAACTGCCGTTATTTCTTGGGTATTCTGAATGTCGTAGTCGGCATCCAATCACTCGCTGGTTCTACGAACCCTTTACGGACAACCCAATATCTCACTTGTTTGGGTCCGATGTGATCACCGGGGACATACGTGATGGGTTTCGTCAATCCCATCCCGTCGAAATTCTTTATTCGGTCGAGGCCGTATAGCTTTAAGGCTTCGCCGTTCAGTTTCTCCGGGGCCACCTCGTCTAAAGCAAGGCGGATGCCCTCTGCAATGACCATCCCTGACAGAATGCCATTGATATACATATCATTTGGCCTCGCACTGCCATGATTCTTCTCCCATAGCTCTCTGGCTAACTTTAATCCAGGAGGAGCCGGAAGTTTTGGATCTTTCGACATGGGTTCATAGAAATACTCGCCTTGGTACCCCTCTGTCAATTCAGGCCCTCCTAAAGCGATGACATCGCCCAGGGTAGCTGCCGCGCATTGTGTTAACGGGATATTTAAGTTCATCGCCTTAGCAGATTTAAGCACGACGACTGCGCCAGGGGCAGATGATAAAACAAAAATCTGCTTGGCCCCCGCATCTTTCAGGCGCAATAATTGTGGGCTTGCATCAGTGGTTCCTTTGGGGATGGTCTCCATCACCAACTTGATCCCCTGCTCCTTGATAAAGGCATCAAGATCCCATATGCTCAGAGGCACAAAGGGCTCATCCGTATTGATACTCCCAATGGAAAGAGTCCCCCCGGGTTTTCCTGCTTTCTCCCAGTCCTTCTTTAACCATACGGCCCAACTGCGAATCATATTGGCAACGCCCGAGTGATAATTGCCATAAATCCAATCAGACCAAGAGCTTGCGATACCTAGAGAGCCTGTCACGAGGGGAATCTTTGCCGTTTCGTGATCCATCATTAAAGCGTCCGAATGAGCAGAGGCACAATGCGTTGCAACAATCATCCCTTGCCCCTGAAGCCTGGCAAACCCATCTTTCGCTTTTGTAGCGACGTATTGAGAATCGTACCCGACATACTTAATCTTCACCTTTCCCTTCTTACCTGAAATTCCTCCCATCTTTTCATTGAGGTATTCCAGGTAATTTTGTGATCCTGTTTGACACATCATATGCGTTCCACTGGTGGGACCTGTCGTAGCACTGATGTTTCCGACGATGACTTCCTTGACAGGTTGAGCCCAACTCACCGGAGACGATAATACGGTTATGATGGCTATCATCAAAATAGAAACGGATAAAACAATTCTTGTTTTCATAATAAACCTCCTTATAATTTTTACCTTACATTCTCATTGCAAACATGACTTCTGCTCTTCCTTATCACCTCCTTTCAACATCAGTAGCCAAATGGCCATAACCGATAATAGGCCTTAAAAAGGTTCCAACGATGCGCCAGCCCTCTGGGTTCAAAGATTAAAAAGAGGATAGCCACCCCTCCAATAATGACCAATAGCAGGCCGCTCCCCGCTCCAATTGGCAGAAAAGGCAATTTCCCTTCTGCCATAGGTCCTATGACAAAAATGAACTCTTTTAAGGCGGTGATAAATATGACGCCAAAGATGGTCCCTTCAATACTGCCAAGTCCTCCGACAATGATCATCACTACATACCATATTGAATCATTGAGGGTAAACGATTCGAGATGTGCCCACATCATGTAGTGAACGAATAAGGAACCAGCCACGCCGGCGTAAAAGGTGCATACAATAAAAGCAAGGAGTTTATAACGAAAAATATCAATGCCCATGGCTTCAGCAGCGATATCGTTGTCCCTGATGGCAATAAACGCTCGCCCTGGTCCTGACCTCATCATATTCTTCGCAAAAAATGCCATGACGACGGTAAAAAGCATGGCAATATAGTAAAATTTTTGCGGTGTGTTAAAGGCAAAAGTCCCTATTTTTATAGGTTCGACACTAAAACCAGCTGCTGTTAATGGGATATAGAAGAGAGCGATCCAGGTAAGGATAATCTGGGCACCCAGCGTCGTCAAGGCTAAGTACAAGCCCTTTAATCGGACTGACGGAATGCCGAAGATCGCTCCCATAATAGCAGAAGCAATCCCCGCCGGTATCACACAGGCCCAAAATGGCCAGCCAAAATGAATGTTTAATAGCCCTGACGTAAAGGCTCCCACCATGACAAAAGCAGATTGACCAATGTTGAGTTGCCCGCAATACCCTGTCAACATATTGAGCCCAAGACAGATGATAACGGTAATCGCGACCCCGATTAATAGCCTCAGGGAATAAGTGCTGTTGAGAAAGGGAATATGAGGGATCATAAAAAGAAGGATCAAGGAGGCAATGGACATAATCCATTGCGTCTTTGTTTTGACGATTCGCATGTCTTTTCTATAGCTATCAGAATAGATGCCGCTTGGGGGATAAAAGGATGTATGAGCCATTTGATTAAACCCTTTCTATCTTTTCGAGACCGAAAAACCCATAGGGTCTGAAGAACATGACGACGATGAGGATGACATAGGTTGCGGGAACTCCGGCAGCCTTTCCCACGTATCCGGAGACAATGCTTTCAACCAACCCGATCAGGACTCCGCCGATAATAGCCCCCTCTGGGGATTCTAATCCCCCGATGAAGGCCGCTGGTATAGCCAATAACCCTATATGACTTAGACCAAGCTGAAATCCAAGGGTCCCTCCCAAGAGGATCCCACCCAGCGTTGCAGCCACGCCAGCAATCCCCCAGCATACGGTGAGAATCCTCTTAACGCTTATTCCCATGCTCTGAACCGTCTGATGTCCCTCCGCCACTCCCCTCATCGCAAGCCCAAGCCGGGTAAAGCGGAAAAAAAGGATGAGGGCCACCATGACGGCTAAAGCAAGTCCGAAGGCGAACAGGCTTTCAGTCGTTAAAACGGTTTTACCCAACTTCAAAGAGCCCTTGGGGAAGATGTTTACCTGTTGGAGTGGATAAGTTCCCCAGAATAAGGAGACCAACCCTTCCAAGACCAGAGAAAGGAAGATGGTCACTGTAATCATTGAGAGCAGGGGCTGGCCGATCAGAGGGCGCAAGGTGATACGTTCGATAAGGATTCCCATGAGAAAGGCAGTGGGCAGAGTAAGAATTAAAGATAAAAAAAGATCAAGCCTCAATGCAGCTCTGAAGCTCCAGAAGATATAAGCCCCTAACAGCAACATATAGCCCTGAGAGAAATTGAGGACTGAAGAGGACTTGTAAATGAGGACAAATCCCACGGCCACGAGGCCATAGATAGCTCCATTCATCAGCCCAGCTGCGATGATCTTCCCGAAAAACTCCATAAATGTACCTCCTCAACCATTGTAAAGGCAAATGGTTTAAATCCTTTATAGCCACCTTTTTCTTCTTTTGTAATGCTTTACTTCACGAAAGCTCTTCTTTTCTCCGAGTTTGCTGAGTCCTAAGTAAAATTCCTTGATATCTTCATTTTCAGCCAACTTAGAAGAGGGTCCGTCCAGGACGACCCGTCCGTTCTCCATCACATAAGAATATTCAGAAACGGAAAGAGCGGCTCTCGCATTCTGCTCCACAATAAGCACGCTGGTCTTTTCCTCCGCGTTGAACCGGACAACGATCTCATAGATTTCATCCACCAATAAAGGAGCAAGTCCCAGGGAGGGTTCATCGAGAAGCATGATCTTGGGGTGCGCCATCATGGCTCTCCCCATCACCAGCATCTGTTGTTCTCCTCCTGAAAGATACCCACTGGTTGCATTGCGAAGGTTTTTCAATCTGGGAAAGTAATCATACACCATGTCCAGATCTTTCTTGAGGCTGGCCTTCTGAACGATATATCCCCCCAGGACAAGGTTCTCTTCTACGGTCAGATGTCCCAGAACCTTTCTCCCCTCCATGACCTGAATGATACCTCGTTTCGCCACCTCCTCCGGATTCTGTCCATCAATTCTACTTCCGTCATACTCGATAGTCCCGGCCGTGACTTCCCCGAGCTCCGTATGAAGCAGCCCTGAAATAGCCTTGAGGGTCGTTGTCTTCCCCGCTCCATTGCTCCCCAAAAGAGAGATAATCGCTCCATCGCGGATCTCAAGGGAGACACCTCGTAATACCAGAATGACTCCGACGTACTTCACCTCAACATTATTCAGCTTTAGCACTTTCTCTCCCCCGTATAAATCCCCATCGAATGAAATAGGAGGCTATTTGAAGCCATCCGTCATGGACTCCGTTCCGTCACAATTGATCTCAATGGATACTTTCCATCTCTTCGTAAACCGATCGTATCTTGATATTGGTTTCGACGGTGCCTTTCCGACCATCCCTATATTTGACTTCGGTGACCACTGGCATTTCCCTTTTGTTCCCGTAGACCGCTTCGATCAAATCCTGGTAACGGTCTTGTAAGAATGCCCTCCTCAGCTTTCTCGTTCGGGTCAGCTCCCCCTCATCCGCATCAAACTCCTTATGAAGTAAGACGAACTTCCTTACTTTCGAGCCTTCGGGAAGGGTGTTGTTAACTCTCTGCAAATCTTTTCGCAGGAGGGTGCTTACCTCCTCCTTCTGAGAAAGGTCCACAAAAGTAGTATAAGGAACCTGGTTCGTCTCAGCCCACTTCCCGATACTTTCAAAATCGATATTGATGATGACCGATAGATAATTCCTGTTCTTTCCCCCAACCACCATCACATCCTGTATGAACCTGCTGAATTTCAGTTTCCCTTCGATATAAGCGGGTGCATATCTGTGCCCGCTGCTCAGCTCATCCAGGTTGTCAATTCGATCCAAGTAAAAAAGATGTCTCTTCTCATTGATATATCCCGAATCTCCTGTGTGGAACCAACCCTCCCTGATGACCTGATCCGTCTTCTCAGAGTCCTTGAAATAGCTTGAGAAAATGCTATCGCCCCTAATCAGAATTTCCTGCTCATCAGATATTTTGATTTCAACCCCTTTGCATATTCGTCCCACACTGTCATTATCAATATCATCCTGGGGGTGCATGCTTACCACACCTGCTTCTGTGCTACCATAGATTTGAATAAGATTAATGCCCATAGCCTGAAAAAATCTAAAAAAATCAGGACTCAAAAAAGCACTCCCAGTAACTGGATATTTGGTTTTGACCAAACCAAGTTTATCTCTGAGAGGCGCAAACACGAGTATGTCGCCCAACTCATAAAGCAGGCTCCAGGCGAGACTTATCTTTCTTTTGGAGGAACGTAAATCCACTACTTTGTAACCAACAGGAAGAAAAAGATTATAAAAAAATTTTTTCAAGAACCCGGCATCATTTATCCGTATTTGCGTCATAGAAGAAAGGCTCTGCCACTGACGTGGAGTGATTAGCATAAACCGCGGAGATATTTCCCTATAATCTTGCATCAAGGTTTCAGGTTCTTCAGGAAAATTTATGATCACTCCACAGACGTAACTATATCCAGAAAACCATTGATGGAACACGGAAGCAGATGCTAATGTGGTAATGACATCCTCCCCCTGATTAAGAGGAGCAAACTCATGCATTCTTTTTGCAGAGGTGATGATTGCATTATGTGTGATTACGGCACCTTTGGGCAAACTGGTAGTTCCTGAAGTATAAGACATCTGAGCAACGTCACTCCCCTTGCCCATAGCAACCAATTCATCGAAAAATTCGGGGTGCATATTGGCATGCTTACTTCCCATCATCTTCAGATCATCGTAACTCATTAAGATAGGATCTTCATATTTTCTCATGCCTTTACGATCCCAATAGATTACCTTTTGCACCTTTGGAATATCGTTTTTAATCTCCAGTATTTTATCAATTTGTTCCTGATCTTCAGTTATGACAAACTTGGAATCAGAGTGATTAATAATATAGGCAACTTCAGATGGAATGGAATCGCTCCACATCGCCACGAGTACCCCTCCTGCTGCCTGTATTGCGGCTTCAGCCCAAAAACCTTCTGGCTCGTCATCTCCGATGAGCGAAACCTTGTCGCCAGGCTTCAAGCCCAAATCCATTAGACCCAAGCACAAATATTTCACCTGCTGATAGCAATCTTTCCAGGTAAAATTTTGCCAAATACCAAAATCTTTTCTTCGCAGGGCTACCTTATCTCCCCATAATTGACTGTTTCGTAATAAATACTTAGGATAAGTGTCTAATTCTAACAACGTCACACCTCCTTCGGAAATAACTCATTTCTCTCCCAAATAGGCTTTAATCACTCTGCCATTCTTTTTGATCTCGTCAGGAACACCTTCAGCAATCTTATTTCCAAAATCAAACACAATAATCCTGTCGGATATATCCATCACTATATCCATATCATGCTCCACTAAGATGATAGTGATTTCTCTCTCCTCATTTATATCTAAAATGAATCTGACCATATCCTCTTTCTCTTCGAGGTTCATCCCCGCTGTCGGTTCATCCAAAAGGATTATTTTAGGTTCCAAAGCAAGGGCTCTTCCTAACTCTACCCTTTTTCGTTGCCCGTAAGGAAGAATCTTTACCTCCTGTTTTCTTATTGCTTCCATTTCCAGGAAATCGATGACATCTTCAACTATCTTTCTTTCTTTGATTTCCTCTTTTTGAGCCAACCCGTAGTATATCGCACAGGATAATAAGTTAGGTTTTATGTAAATGTGTCTTGCCGCGAGTAGATTATCTAAAACACTTAACCCATTGAAAAGTTCGATATTCTGGAAGGTTCTTGCAACCCCAAGGATACAAACTTTATGAGGAGGGAGACCTGTGATTTCTTCCCCTTCGAAATATACCTTCCCCCTCCAAGGGTGGTAAAAACCAGTAATAGTGTTAATGATACAGGTTTTCCCTGCTCCATTAGGTCCGATAATGCTGAGTATTTCCCCTTTATTTACCTCAAAACTAATATCTATAAGGGCGCTCACCCCACCGAACCTTAGGCTAATGTTTTCACACCTGAGAATTGGAGTGTTAATTCCCTTCTCCATTGCTACCATGGCTTTCCCTCACATTTTTAGTTGCGGATATACATAAAAACCAATATTCTTTTGGAGTTTCCCGAAAATTTAATATTATGTTCATTAAGATTACCTTCTATTTACTTTTTTCCGGAGAGCGCCTTTGTTCCATCTCTGAACTAAGGAAGATGCAGGGCACCACCGCTCAGCAACATGGCGGCTTCTCCCAGCCCCTCGGAGAGGGTAGGATGAGGATGAATGGTATGGGCCATTTCCTCCACCGTAACCTCCATCTCGATGGCAAGCGTAGCTTCTGATATCAACTCTGTAGCATGGGGTCCGATAATGTGAACTCCCAAAATCTCCCCATACTTTTTCCCAGCAACTATTTTAATCATTCCTTCTGTCTCTTCGGTCAATGCGGCTTTGCCCACGGCATGGAAAGGAAAACGACCTACCTGCACCTCTCCTTTCTCTTTAATGGCCTCCCTCTCGGTTAAACCGACACATGCCACCTCCGGTGACGTATAAATACAGCGCGGCACAGCCAGATAGGAAACGGAGGAGGAGTATCCCAATGCATTACGGGCTGCACATTCTCCTTCAGCCATAGCTACATGCGCCAACATGATTCCACCTGTCACATCTCCCACGGCATAGATATGGGGGATATTGGTCTCCATTCTATCATTCACTGTAATTCTTCCCATATCTGTTTTCAGCCCAATCTTTTCGATATTCATCCCCAGATAGTGCGGTTTTCTTCCAACCGTTTGAGCAACTTCTGAGGTTATCATTTCTTTTTTCCCCTCTGGGATTGAAAAGATTACTCTTTTATTTTCCCCGTCCTTCTTAATCTTCTCAACCTTAGCCTGAGTAAAAATACTAATCCCCTCTTTTGACAGGAACCCTTCCAATGCTCGGCTAATCTCTTCATCCTCTGTGGGGATAATCCGATTCAACATTTCCACAATTGAAACCTTAACTCCCATCCTGCTATAAAATTGGCCAAGTTCAACCCCGATGTATCCTCCACCGATAATGAGTAGACTGTTGGGAAGGGATTCTATATTGAGGAGATCATCGCTTGTCATAAGAGGAACATTTTCGCTTCCGTCAATTGAAAGTTTAGCCGGGATAGAGCCTGTAGCCAAAATGAATTTATCCCCAGTAAGGACTTCCCCTGTCTCCAGAATTTTCATACTCTTCGAATCAGTAAAAGAAGCTGTTCCCTTCAACACCTTTACATTTTTATTCTTTAAAAGGCTTGTTACCCCCCCTGTTAGCCGATCGACGATTGTCTTCTTCCGAGCTAATAATCTATTGAAATCAATTTCTAGCTTCTCTGTGTTTAAACCAAAGAGTGAAGCTCTTTTTATTTCCCTATAAATCGATGCTGAGTGAAGGAACACTTTTGTAGGAATACATCCCTTATTGAGGCATACGCCTCCTATCTTCTCCCTTTCGATAAGGGTGACATCCGCTCCCAGCCTCGCCGCACGAAGGGCCGCAGGATAACCTCCTACACCTCCCCCAACCACTATGACTCGTTCTTTTCCCATATGGATCCTTTACGCATGGATTAAGATCGGATCTTCCATGATTGCTTTCAGGGTCTTCATAAATTGAGCTGCCTTGGCACCATCAATCACCCGGTGGTCATAGCTCAATGTTAATTTCATCATAGGGCGCACCACCACCTCTTTGTTGATCACCACGGGCGTGTCTAAAATCGCACCGACGGCAAGAATGGCACTCTCAGGTTGATTGATAATGGCTGTAAACTCCTCTATGCCAAACATACCCAATGAGGAAAGGGTAAAGGTACTTCCTTTCATTTCATCAGGCGTGAGCTTCCCGATCTTTCCCTTTTCTATCAATGCAGTTCTTGCTTTGGCAGTCTCCGATAGAGACTTCTTTCCTATATCCCAGATAACCGGAACAATGAGACCTTCCTCAAGGGCCATGGCCATGCCCATGTGGATGGCATCAAACCAGATGATTCCATCTGGTGTCCAGCGAGTATTGATGATGGGATGAAGCGAAATGGCCGAGGCAGTGATCTTCATCAGGATATCGGTGATGGTAAGATGAACTCCCGCCATCTTTTCTATGATTGGGGTTAGCTTCTCCTTTGATTCCAATATTTTTGAGGTATCAACCGAAATGGTCATATAGGTCTGAGCCGTCTCCACCTTGCTCGCCAGCATTTTTTGAGCAATGATCCTTCTCATCCCAGACAACTTCACTAATTTTTCTTCTGCCATCAGAGGCAAAACCGGCTCATAAGATTTCCGATCAAGTGCCGACTCGACATCCTTCCTCTTGATCCTTCCTCCCATGCCAGAGCCAGAGACGCTCTTTAAATCGAGACCGCGTTCCCTGGCAATCTTTCTGGCCATAGGAGTCGCCCTAACTTTATCCCTTCTATCAATTCTGACTTCCAAGACCCTTTTCTCTATCCCCTTAGGGACGGCCTCAGGTTTTTTGGCCGTCAGCTCCACCTCTTCTCCTTCTCTCTCAATAAGTAGCCCAACCACTCCGCCAACAGGAACGATCCCATCTACCTGGACAAGGATTTTGGCAAGAAATCCCGATTGTGGAGCTTCCACTTCAAAGGTCACCTTCTCTGTTTCAAACGCAAAGAGAATCTCTCCCTTTTCAACCCATTCTCCTTCTCTTTTTTTCCACTCGACGATTTTGCCTTCCGTCATGGTAAGACCAATCTTGGGCATAAGTACTTGAATTGGCATGATCACCTTCCTTGAAATTTAGATACCTATTTATAAATACCTGTGAATTTTTCACAGACTATCATAACAGTTATGAAAGGATGGGCTTCAGTATTCCATCATTCCATCACTTTTTTCACGGCTTTAACTACATCCTCCGAATTTGGGAGGTACAATTTCTCTACATTGAATGGAACTGGAACAAAAGGGGCACCAACTCTTAAAACCGGTGCATCCAAACAATCGATCATTTCCTCACAAACCATCGCTGCGATTTCTGCTCCAATACCAAATGCCTTCACAGCCTCATGTGCGATCACCAGTTTGGAGGTTTTTTCAACTGATTTAAAGATTGTTTCTTTATCTAAGGGGTTAATTGTCCTTAAATCTATTACTTCCACGTCGATCCCTTCATTTGATAGAACCTTGGCTGCTTCCAAAGACTGATGTACCATGCGAGAGGTAGCAACAACGGTCGCATCTTTACCTGCCCTCTTCACATCAGCTTTTCCTATCGGAACAAGGTATTCTTCTTCAGGTATCTCTCCTTTCAATGCATAAAGAGCTTTGTTTTCAATAAAGAGGATGGGATTATCATCTCTAATCGAAGCCTTGAGCAAACCTTTCACATCGTATGGTGTAGCGGGCATAACTACTTTCAATCCAGGGACGTGTGCAAACCAAGACTCCAAACATTGGGAATGCTGAGGACCTGCATTGAGACCACCCCCACATGGGGCTCGGATGACCACTGGCAGTTTATAAATTCCTCCAAACATATACCGCATCTTAGCCATTTGGTTGACAATCTGATCCATGCAAACTGTTAAAAAATCCATAAACATAATCTCAGCAACCGGTCTAAGGCCTTGGGCTGCAGCCCCGATTGCCAGCCCTACAATGGCTGATTCGCTGATCGGTGTATCCCTAACCCTCCTTTCACCAAATGTTTCTAAAAGACCCTTGGTGGCACTGAATGCACCTCCAGGACCTCCCACATCCTCACCAATGACGAAAACATTCTCATCCCTGGCCATCTCCTCACTTAAGGCTTCCGTAATTGCCCTGACATACCGTGTTTCTTTCATGTCATACCTCTCCCGCTTTAAAATTATGCATAGACATCGTTGAAGAGCTCCTCAATTCCCCCGATTGGGCTACTCTCCGCAAAGGCAATGGCTTCTTCGATCTCTGATTTAATCTTGGCCTCTATCTTATCAATGTATTCTGGACTAATATACTTAGACTCAAATAAGAACTTTTGAAACTTTCCGATGGGATCAAACCCTCTCGCTTCCTGGATCTCTTTGGGAGATCGGTATTTCTGTGCATCTCCAGCAAAATGGCCGAACCAACGGTGCGTTTTACATTCCAAGAGTGTAGGACCTTGACCCTTCCGAGCCCTCACGATCGCTTTTTCTGCCTCTTCATAGACCTTTAACACATCATCTCCATCCACGGTTACCCCAGCCATTCCATACGATTCTGCTCTTTTACTAATATTTTCTAACTTCATGTAGACCTTTTGAGGGGTGAATTGTGACCATCCGTTGTTTTCACAACAAAAGACAACCGGAAGATTCCATAATGAGGCTAAGTTTAAGGATTCATGAAACGTTCCTTCATTGGTAGCGCCATCACCAAAAAAACAGACGGTCACTTTATCCTCTCCCCTGTATATTGAAGCAAAGGCGGTTCCCAAAGAAATAGGAATTCCTCCTCCTACAATCCCATTTGAACCAATAATACCTACTTCTTTAGAAGCGATATGCATCGAACCAGATTTTCCTTTGCAATAGCCATCTTTTCGGCCGTAGACTTCTGCCATGAAACGTTTCAAATCAACGCCTTTGGCTATTGCCTGCCCGTGCCCTCTGTGTGTCGTAAAAATAGAGTCATCCGTTTTCAAACATGAACAAACTCCCGCCGCCACCGCCTCCTGCCCAATGCTTACATGGATGAATCCAGGTATCTTCCCCTGTGCAAAGATGTCGAGCAGACGTTCTTCTACCCGCCTGATCTTCACCATCGAATAGAGCATTTCCAACAGTTTTTCTTTCTTCACCATAGTAGAATCTCCTGTCAATGAAAGTTAATCTGAACATAAAAACCTGTTAGAGTTTTTCTGAGTCAATTCTGTAACAGCTTACACCCTTCAAGAAAATATCGTAGACAATCTGAGAGAGTTCTTCGAGTGTGACGGGCCCTTTAGGGTTGTACCAGTACATGATTGAATTGAACATTCCAAACAAGGTGAAGCTAATGGCTTTTAATTTATCTTCCTGCATACTGCCATTAAAGAAATCTGACAGGACGTTAATTAATATTTGAGCGTACTTTCTTTCTTTTCCGGCAATGACTTTAAAATATTTTGATGGTAGGTTATGCGCTTCAATGAGCAGTGCTTTAGCCTCGGGAACATTTCTATTATAAAGCTTTAAATGGCGGAACATGATGAATTGGATTTTTGAAGAATTATCGGCTATCTCCTTCAATTCTTCCTCTAACCCCCCAAAAAGGAGATCCATATAATTGTTTAGAATAAAGTAAAGGATTTCATGTTTATTGGCGAAATAGTGGTAAATACCTCCTTTGCTTAATTTAGCCGCATTGGAAATATCCCTCAAACTTGTTTCCAAGTACCCCTTCTCATCAAATAACTTGGAGGCTGCCTTACCGATAACACACATTCTATTCAATTCTTTCTCATTAAATTGTTTCATGTTCTTTCCCGATAAAGTCTACTTTGGCGAGATTTTTTAATATAACATCCGGCCAGCCGGTTTAAACCGGCTGGCCGGATTAATGTGATTTATCCTTACCAAAACTAAAGTTTTTTGTCAAGAAAAAAGTTATCCTGTTTGAAATTAATAATTAAGTAATTAAAACGAAGACTTAAATATAGTTTACTCAGAAGTTATGATAAGTAAATCCGTAGGCAATCTTTAAGGATATTGGATTCTTAAGTTTTGCAAAAATACCGAAGAGATAAAAATTTTTCAAAAAATATTAAACCCAACTGCATAATTCGAGCTCTTTGCGTATTAAAGAATAACTCCTGCTTTATCAAATAAATTTCGGTAAAACTTACTTTTTCTATAAGCCCAATCTACTGCATTTTGCAGTCCTTCGTCTTGCAGTTTTCGCATCCTTTTTAGGGGGAGAGTTTCCTTTTCTTCATTCCAGAATTTTCTCTCCATCATATTTTGCCTCCTTGTTCTGTCCTGAGCTTTTTCCTGGTTTATGACTTGACTTCGCAACGAATAATAAATGTTGGACATTTAATATCTAATATCTGATAGACAAGGGCGCAAATCGTATTGATCGAAACAATTAAGACACTCTTTATCAAATCTAGGATAAATTTAACATAATTTAGATTTGTTTTGAGAATTTTTTAAAATCCGTTAGAAAAAGGCATAAAAAAGGGGTTAGAAGCATTTTCAAAATCTCCTAACCCCTTGAATTATTTTGGTAGCGGGGGGTAGATTTGAACTACCGACCTTCGGGTTATGAGCCAGTTAACGCTGTTTTTAGCAAACCCTTGATAATCAAGGATTTGCCTTGACACATCAATTATTTAAGTGGTAAAAATGGTATTGGTTATTTTGGGTTATTTGTGGTCATTTTGGAATGTTATAGTCCCGCAATAGGCCCGTAACTGTTCCGTGGAGGCCATAGGATCGCATCCGAAAAGCGGAATCCCTACCGCCTGGGCCTCCACCTAATACTTAGGGAGCCATGAAGGGAGATGGCAAATGAAGAAAAATCAGAAAGAAGCTCAACTCTTCTCAAATGGAGAAGGACGACACTCTTCAACAAAGTTATGGCTTTTGATTTATAAATACGGAGCGTGTATGGCAGAAGCCTCTAAAAAGGGAATGAAAACTTTTTGGGATGAGGTTGAGGTACTTAAAAATGAGTATGTAGAATCTGAATTAAGATTAACCAATCAAGAAGAGGATATTCTGAGAAAAGCCGAACAGGGAGATCTTCCTGCGATTCAATTTCTTGTTCAGAGGGATCCAAATGCGATTTATTTGCCCTTTATCCAGGAAAAGATCATAGACATCCTTCTGGATTACAAATGGGACAGACCAGGACCAAACGGGAAAATAAATAAGTATAGATTGATAGAAATTAAAAAAGAAATTTGGCCCCATTTCTTGGCCGATCGATCTGGAGGCAAACTCCATCTTCCTGAAGATTGGTTAATTTCAGTCATGGCGAATAAGATGAGATGGGGGAAAAATAAAATAGAGGCGGCTCAAGAAGTTGCTGATCTTTTTTCAATAAGTTTTAATAGGCTTTACCGGATGGGGAACATAGGGAAAAGGGGGCAACCAAAGAAGGTTAAGAATAGGAATTAAGAATATCTTCTTAATTCCTTTACATAAATATCAAAGTGTGAAAGTTTTGAAGGGACTATGAGACTATCTTATAGCCCCTTCTTTTTTTGCGGAGGTATTTTATGAATAATAAAAATCGTTTAAAGGAAGGAAGGTTTTTCCAAAAATTAACTCAGATCCATTTGAGTCGCTTGAGCGGGATTAATCCGACACGAATTTCATTACTCGAAAATGGTTGGATTCAACCACGGGGAGATGAAATAATTAAACTTTCTGAAATCTTAAAACTCAAACCAGATGAAATATTCTCCGGTGGTATGAAATGACCCAAAAATTTCTCACAGTGGATGATCTTATGGAGCTCCTCAATGTCAGGCGATCCTGGATCTTCGAACACACGCGCCGGGGGACGGCGGACCCTTTACCTCATTTCCGGTTTGGCAAATACTTGCGTTTCAAACAGGGTGAGCTCGAGGAATGGATCGAAGGTCATCGAAAAGGGAATGTTTAGGTGGCGAATCCGCAGGTTGAAAATGGCTATACCCAGATTGCGAACGAATTTTTAGAAATCCTTTACAAAAGGAATAATCTCTCACCTTTAAGGTATAAGTCAGATCCTGGCTGTGAATATGCCAAGAAGGAGTTTGAACGACTTATTGGGGCAGCCGAAAATTAATCTTGTGAGGACCCTCCGGGAGAGGGTTGGGGGAGCTCCCGGGCTCCCCCTCCTCACTTTAACTAAAGCCTTCCGGGAGAGGCGATGTCGAGAAAAGGACGAACTAAATCACCACCATTTGTTATGATCGAAAAGGCAATGCTCAAGAGTGAAGCCTGGCAGATGATAGGGAATGCCGGAAGAGTTACTTATATCCATTTGAAAAATGAATGTAAGTATGGAGGCCAGGTGATTGTGGAATTGACGCATAAAAGTATGGAACCTTTTATGACACATCGGACGTTCGCAACAGCAATTCAGGATTTGATCAAAACAGGTTTCATCGAAGTGGAAAAACAGGGAGGATTATACCGGTTCAAAAATGTATTTCGGTTAGTAGAGGGATGGCGAACGTATAAAAATCAGAGTTCAAGGAGAGAAATTACACCGTCGACAGTGCAAAAAATGCACCGTCGGAGTGACCCAGAAGGGTTCGACGGTGTAAAAAATGCACCGTCCAGGGCCTTTTTAGGTGATTCGACGGTGTAAAAAATGCACCGTATCTATAGATCTGCCATGGGTAGGGGTTTAATTTTTACTTGGTTTTACCGTATAAGATTTGAGAGGAAAAGTGAAGTTGGCGCGAAAAAATTTCTGTGAGTTTAGGAAATTTTGGGATCCTTCCTGGAGGATTGAAGCGTGAGGCGATCAAGCCCGCATATATTTTTTATGGATGAACTTTTAGATTAGGTTGACAATGTGAACAATTTCAACAATATCACCAAACGGAGGTAGAGATGGGGCGGTTACTTAGTCAAAGTCAATTCGCACGACGACAGAAGGTTTCTCGTTCGATGGTCAACAAATGGATTCGGGAGGGTAAGATATTTTTAATCGATGGGAAGATAGATCCCACCCAGGCGGAAAAAGATCTTTACTCGAACGTGGACAGGTCACGGCGGTTGTCATTGAACAATAAACCCATCAGACGAACACAATCTAAGATGAAAGCAAGATCTGAGACTCCCAGCACTGAAACATTTCTCGATGTCCGAAAGCGCCACGAGACAGCCAAGGCTCAACTGGCGGAACTCAAACTACGGCTCGAAACGGGTGATCTCGTGCTAAAAGATCAAGCCGAAAAGTGGTTGTTTGGTCATGTCGATGAAGCCAAAAACGCTTTTTGGGGATTGCCTCAAAGAATGGGGCCTGTCTTGGCTCCGGTTTCAGATCAAAAAGAAATCGAATTCATTTTGAGAAAAGAGATTCGAGAAATACTAATGCGATTGGCTTCACCTGGAGGCCAGGCGGCATTGGAGGTCCTCGATGAGGGCAGTAGTCCTTCACCGGACAACGAATCGTTTTTAAAAGAATCCGGAGCGATAACTCCCGATCGGGGCCGGTAGGCCAATAAAATAAAAATCTTTCCCAGTTGAAAGGTGGTGACCGGAGGGCTGGCAACAGAAAACGAGATGAAAGGAGAATCATAAAATGGGTATGACACCAAAGTTTTTATCAATGTTTTGGGAGATAGAGGAAAAATATATTCAGAATCTGATTGCAGAGGGGGCTATTCCGGTTGATAGCCGGGGCATGATTCCTTACGACTTGCACAATCTGAAAGAACTTGATGAGGCCATTGGGCGATGGGACGAGGCCAAGAGCGACCCAGTTCGCGCTGCGGTTGAAAAGAAAATCGGCTCTCGAGCTCTATTTCCGACCTCTCCGGGAAAGTCCTCAACGGTTGTTGAAGATTCGGGAGAGTTTTTTTCAGATGCAGGCCGGAAAGCCTTTGCGAAAGCAGCTGCACGCGGCCAAGTTCGGATTCAGGGGAGTCAGATCAACCCCCAAGCATCTCAGGAGATCTGGGAACGGGAGGGTTTCCTCTCTCCGGAAGGTTATGCAGCCTTCATTAAACAGACCGAGGCCGGAAATGCCCGGATCTTTGATCCGGCAAAAAGAGAAAGGAGGGGGTGATGGATGATTTGAAAAAATTGAGACAGAAAGTTGTGGAGATCGAAAAACTGCTTAATGAGAAGGGGTCCACGCTTGCGGATTTCAAAAAACGTCAGGATGAAATCGTGAGGCAGCTGGCCGAAAAAAAGTTTGAGCTCGAGATCTGCGAAGAGGAAAAGGTAAATCTTATAAAACAGGTCCCCACGGGAGAGGCCTCAGAAAAGGCCGTCTTTTTGAAGAGCGGAGAAATTGAACGCCTCCAACGGGAAATTAAGGACCTCGAAGGTCTCCTTGCTGGCTTTCCTGCAGCAGGGGACGGCCTGCAGAGGGAGATCACGGCGTTGGGGAAGGGGCTCCAGGGAGCAGTACACGATTTTTGGTACCAGGTCTGTGCCATTGAGAAGGGGAAGGCTTCCGCAAACAATTCACTCCTCCGGGCCTGGGCGGCCTTTAATTTGTCGGGTGGCGGGGGTTCCTTTGGGCAGTTTTTATCATTGCATTTCAATTCATATTTCACGGCGGACCTTGCAAAGATTACCAACGAGCTCCGTCGAGAGTATCTCGAAGGGAGGTGAAATAATGGTGCAAGTGAATATCATAAAGGTTTTTGGCGATACGTTTCGGGAAAGCAATGAAGCATCAGTGGCCTTAGCCAAAACACTGTCCCGACTATCACAGGAAGAACGCGAATCGGCTATTACGCAGCTCTGTCAGGCCACTGGCATTAACCACAAGTTTTGGAAGGAGAGGCTCGCGTCCCTGGGTTCCAAGAAAAAATAAAATACCGCCCGGGACCGAGGCGTGTATCGGCCTATCCATACTGACTTCCTTTTCCGGGGCGCCCCGGAGAGTATTCAGGGCCCGGTGTGGTCATGAAGAAGGCAGGGGCGTAAATTAGAGGGTCGATGTTTTTTAAAAGACTTTCTTTAAAGCGGTCCTCGCCGGTACCCTGCCCTCCGCCGGCAGGCGTCAAAGAAGCCTTTTTCGAAATGCTGCTTGAATTCTTCTGCTTTATCGCGGAGAGGTTGAGGGCCAAGAATGACCGGCCACTATTGTCTCCGCCAAATCAGGATCCTCCGCACAGGAGGGTGATATCGAAGGGAATCGACATTTCTGAGATTCGCGGAGAATTTGAGAGAGAGGAACCGGGTAAGTGGCGTTGGGCGGTCGTCAATGGTAGGCCAGTCAAGATTTCGCTGAGTGACAGGTTGTGAAATGCGGAAATGGAATGATCGGTGTGAGCAATCGATAAGAAAAGAAAAAAGGGAAGTAGAGGCCCGATATGGTATTAGAATCGGACAGACTGGAATTTATTGCTCCAAATGTGGGAGGCTATGTGTGCCCGGAAATCATACTTGTCAGGATATTAGATTAAAGCGGATAAATGGGTTCAAAAAGGACGTATCCCTACCCCTGGCCGAGTTTACGGTGTAAATGCCTCCTGCGTCATGTGGAGGGGCTTCCACGGGGTTTAAAAGGGGGTGAGACACAGTATTTTGACAAAGTAAGCTCTATTCTGTGAATGTCCGCGGCGGTGTGCAGGGAAGTAAAGAAAGAAGAAAGGATAGAGACAGGGAGATCCCGGAAGGAGGAAGTTGACAATGAAAGAGATCACAGGACCGTATCTTGACTTAAACGGTTTATGTAAGCACTTAGGCATTTCGATAGCCACGGCTTATCGTTTACTGAAAAGACGAAAGAAGAACGGTATCCCTGCCCATCGATTGCAGGGTAATTGGAGGTTCATCATCGAAGAGATCGATGAATGGGTGAAGGATACCCTCTAAAATTTTTTGTCTTAAAAGTAGTGATAGGTTTTGAAAATAACTCTTGACATTTCAGATTAGATTTTTTAGAATGGAATTGTCTACGAGGTGAAAGGTGTTTTTTTATAACTCAAATCATAACAAACGCCGTCTTGATCTTAGGGGAGAAACCTGCCTAAAGCACCTTTCTCGTAGACACCCTGGGGTTGGGACGGCCTTTTTTGTTTTTAGGTAATCCACACAGAAAGGGGGTGACCAGGATGCCCAAAAAATCTGAGGAATTTGAAATTTTCGATGGTGCAAATGAGCTTTTTAGAAGATTCTCGAAAGGAGAGATTACACAGGGCGAACTTAGAGAAAAATTGAGACCCGTCAAGCGATTAATGAAGCTATTGCATAAGCTATCGGTATCTCTCAACGGAATTATCAACCTCGATGTATTGCATAAAAAGGGGATGATCACGGATTCGGAGCTCACTGAAGGGAAGAGAGAGCGCATTCAGGACTATGAACAAGCGGAAAAAGAAGCACGCCGGATGGCCAAGGTCATTAGAAAGAATGCCTCTCGTAGCCAAAAGAGGTGAGGCAATGGAGGGCCCTGCCAAAAGCACTTCCTCCATAGACACCTTTGATGACGGGTGGCTTTTCTATTTTAGGCGAACTAAATGAACAAACTTATGTCTCTTATCACTGTTGGGGAGTTGGAAGTTGAAACGATCAGGGATGATATCGCGTCACACATCGGCATAAAACCCCATCCGAAAAGTGCTTACTTAATAGCGGCAATTACCCGGATCCTTGAAGAACATAAGCAATATGGGAAACTCACTGTCAGACAGGTCTATTATCAGTTGGTAAGCAAGGGAGTGATAGAGAATTCCAGGCAGAGCTATCAAAACTATGTCAATCACCTTACCACTGGAAGAAAGGGAGGCGTTATCCCATGGGACGCCTTCGAAGATCGAACCAGGATGTTCTACAGAGAAGCTTCACCAAGATATGACATCCTAAGAGAATCAAATGCAGAGGAGGCCTTGAAATCCTGGTTTGAATACGCGCTAAACCGGATGGTATCCACAGAATACGACATCTCAAAGTGGGAGGGCCAGGATTACCGGGTTGAGTTGTGGGTGGAAAAGGATGCACTTGCAGGATTTCTCTCTCCTCTCTGTGAATCTCTTGGGGTGGGTCTTGTGGTCAGTCGAGGTTATACATCCTATACCTTCAAACAGGAGGCGATTAAACGCTTCAATGAAAGTATAGATGAGGGCAGGACTTCCGTTCTGCTTTATTTGGGTGATCTTGATCCATCTGGATATGACATTTTCCGGTGTCTAAAGGAGGAGATCGACGTAGGCCAGGTTGAACGGATCGGACTTCACCCGGAGGATGTTAACCAATTTGGATTAATACCAAACGCTATAAAGGAAAAAGATAGTAGGACCAGAGGATTCAGAAAACTTTACCCCGAGCTCGGTGATACTGTTTATGAGCTTGATGCACTTCCGCCGGGTGAACTCATCGACAGAGCGAGAAGGAACATCCTTCATTATTTCGACGAAGATAAAAATGAGGAGAACCGAAGAATGGTCAGACATTGGAGAGCGAACTTTACAGATCACCAGGTCAGGATCAAAAAAATATTAAAGAAAAGTGGGATAAAGTTGAAAAATTGAACTTGTTCAAAATTCAGGTGAAAGGGGGTGAAATAGGATGATTCTTTCTTATTACAATTTAGGAGAGGAGAAGAGGCATAGGATGAAGGCAAAAATCACAACCGAACATAGCGCCTCTTCTTATGGTCAACCTGTCATTGTATTGGAGGATGGGGGGGCCTTAGACCTCTTCTCATGGGTGAGCCTGGGGTATCAGGTTGTTCAGGGATCAAAGAAGGAGAGAGAGGCACTTGTGAAGATGGGATTACTCATCTAAGAGAGAGAAGGCAGCGCACCCTCACGAAACCCTCTCAAACGGGGTTTGAACACGTTAAAACAGAGGTCGTACAAGCCCACAGGAGAGGTAATATTCAAAGTCAATGGTCTGGTATAGGGTAATTAAAAAGGAGGTGAACCCTCCTTTCTGCCACAGGTAAAGGGGAGGATGAGATGAGCAACAAAAATAATATACGCATTGTTAAAAAAAAGAAGAGTGGTGAGATTGAAGGAGGATGGGTAAAGCCTAAAGGAATATTTAATACTGGAAATCGGCTTGTATCATTAAGCGAATATGAATTACTACCAGGACGATATTCTATCCTTGGTGCTATCAAGAAAATGCACGAAATGGGTGCATTTAACTCCAGGGAGAAGAAAACGGCATAGGCCGGAAAGGGGGACCTTATGAAAAAGGCCTCCCTAATCCCTGAGCGGATCGGAGAAGCCTTGCCCTCCACTAACTTTTTTGAAAAGAAGCGGGGCATTTCTTTCTTACCATAACAAAACGTGAATGTCAAAAAGGAGGTGAGAGAGATGGCTAAGAAACAGAAAGAGGAGAAGATCGATATTTTTAATGTGGGGTGGATGGATGAATTTAACAATGATTTTTATTTTATAAAAGGTGTGGTCGACCTCACGAGAGTATGTTTTTCGAATAATGGAGATGATGTTTCAGATGAATCGGTTGTCGCCATCTTGGAAGAGGCGAAAGGGAGATTAGATAAGGTGGAAAGTCTGATGGAAAGAGTTTTTGATTCTATACGGGAACTGAAAAAGTTGACCCCGGAACAGGAGAAGAAACGGAAAATGCTCGACGATCAAAGGCAACGGGAATATATTCAGGCAGTGAGGAAAATCGGTGAGAAATTTGACAAGAAGATGAAGGCGCTCGAATAGGCCGATGGCCGAGGAAGGAGGAGATCATGGATAAATTCAAAAAGAGTTGTGAGAAATTGTTTGACACCTTTGATTCTCTCGCCATAACCGACCCCGATATTTCGCCAAAATGGGGAGATAGTGAGATAGGGTTATCTTTATCGAACTATTTAATTAAATGTACCCCAAAACTTCAGAAGCTTGTAGGCAATAGCCTTCCTACAGAACTTTGGTGTGAGTTAGTAAGTTTATCGTTTGGCATGGGGTTCGTTATGGGAATGACCATAGAACCCACTTATCCCAAAACCAAAGAGGCCATCAAAAATATTAAACAGACCATGACGGAAGAGCAGCTTCTTCCCTATTTCCCGAGGGAGAAAAAAGGAGGACCGACATGAAGAAGAGTCTATCATGGATCAAAAAACGAACCGATTCGATCTGGTCAGGTTGTGAGGGATTTTTAGAGAGGTATAATGCCGGTGGTATCTCAGACCCGGTCTATGACCTTATGTATTCTGTTTCAATGGGTGATTCGATCCATTGCGCAAAGGAATTGTTAAGAAGTAAGGAAAAGAACCCCGAATTGATAGCGGAGCATATTACCGATAACTTAAAAGAGGCCTTTATTATGAGCTTTGGATTGGGGTTTGTTATTGGGGGGACGGTTGAACTCACCGATCCAGAAGCAAAGAAGGCCATTGAGGAGTTAAGGGAGGAATTAAAGAAATTCAGAATATTCCCCTATCTTCCCAGGGAGAGGGAATCCGGATCCCGCCGGTTGGTTGCCCAAAAAATGGGAGAGAAGGATCCATCCAATAGTTTTTTGATTTCAGAAGACCAAACGGATGAGGCTCTTTTGCTAAATCCGGAGGGTCAATATATTCTGGAGATCGATAGCGAGACCAAGAATGAGATTAAACCTCTTACCCGGGAAGAGGCGCGCCGATGGCTGAAAGAACATGATCCCGAAGCCTCTTTTAAAGAAAAGGAAACAGAAGCTCAAGGATGGTTGAAGGAGAAGAGCCTTCAAAAAGAGAAGACGGCCTAAAGAAATTTTGCAGACGTTTCCAAAACGAAAGGAGGTGAGTTGAATGAAAGTCCACCGGCGTGGTGTAGTTCGATGGAGAGAGGATATCGGGAAATACATCATCGATTATTATGACAACCTGGGGAAGAGACACAAGGAAGCGATCGGAGGAAATGAGCATGATGCCTACCGGCTTTTGAATAAGAAGATTGAGGAGATCGATGCAGGGACCTTTAACCCCTCACCTAAAACTGAATCCTTCAAATCTTTCGCTGAGAGGTGGTTAAAGGGAAAGGTGAACATTGAAGAGGCGACCCGGGAATCCTATGAGGGGATCCTCAATAACCATCTTATTCCTTATTTTGGGAATGGCAGGATCGCACAAATTAAGAGAAAAAACATTCAAGAATTTGTTGGGATCTTCTCCAAAGAAGGAGAGCTCTCTCCTAAATCGATTCATAACATTTTACTGGTCCTTCATCAGATCTTTGGGGATGCCGAGGTCGAAAATCTAATCATCCGGAATCCATATCTGAAGATCGAAGAGCCGAAGAGGGAGAGGCCGGAGGTCGATTATCTCCGGACCCGGGAGATTTCTATTTTCCTCAAAGCCTGCGAGCCTGTGATCCAGGGTGAAAAGATCGTTTCGATCTCGAGGAAGAAGCAACTCGGGGGTGAAAAAAAGAGAGAGCAGATCAGTCATTATGCTCTCTTCTATACGGACATATTTACCGGAATGAGACGGGGAGAGCTCCTGGCCCGGAAGTGGGAAGATATCGATTGGATCAATCGAAAGATTCATGTCAGAGACAGCCTTTACAAAAAGAGATTTAAGACCCCTAAATCAGAATATTCAAAGAGGGCGATCGACATGGGCCCCAGGTTGATTCAGGTCCTCAAAGATCACCGGGCAGCCCAGGATAAGATCAGATTGAAGGCCGGAAAAGATTGGATCGATAATGATCTGATCTTTTGTCGAAACGATGGGAAGACCTTGGATCCGGATAACCTCTATCACAGGGATTTTCGCAGAATCCTCAAGAAAGCCGGTCTGAGATCGATCCGGATACATGACCTCCGGCATACTTTTGCAGCGATCCTGATCTCTGCCAGTCACAATCTCAAATACATTCAAAATCAGATGGGTCACTCCTCAATCAAGGTGACGATGGACCTCTATGGTCATCTGATGCCTGAAGTCCACAATGGAGCAGCTAAAAGAACGGAAGATTTTGTTTTCTGTCCCGCAATAGGCCCGCAGAATGAAAAAGGGATTGCGACCGAATCGCAACCCCTTGATTTGACTGGTAGCGGGGGGTAGATTTGAACTACCGACCTTCGGGTTATGAGCCCGACGAGCTACCGGACTGCTCCACCCCGCGATTAAATTTATGTTAATCGATTCATAAATAAATGTCAACCCTTCGGCTCCCCAGCATAAACGCTGGGGTTTACTCAGGGTTGACCCC
>Ga0299915_10000427_pt1 | contig 32254 bp, 37 predicted proteins | sample RVTome_13_FD_200263 | JGI IMG/M metagenome (GOLD analysis project Ga0299915, IMG submission 200263) | Soil microbial communities from uranium-contaminated site in the Upper Colorado River Basin, Wyoming, United States - RVT92D227 (version 2) ...
TTTTGGGTGGTCATCGGACTATAAAAAGGCTTACTGAACGATGTTTCAGACGCCTCTTGTACGGTAATCTTTAAAAAATAGAGGTCAAAGATGTTCACTCAAGGCTTCATTTCGGGATGAAGCTTTTTGTTACAATAAATTTAAATATTATGAATAATAATTTTATTACAATAAATCAGGTGTAAAAAAAATATGAAAAAAATAATAATAACAATACTAATAACCTTAATACTCATATTAACCTGTACAATAAGTACAATTTCTATAGGTATAAACCCACAAACAAAAAATAAAACATACTATTTTTCAGCCACATACGGTCCTGCATGGCTAAAAATCTTTACAAAAATCGAAATAATAAACGGTAAAGAAGAGCAAATTAACCAAATAAATACACTTTTAACAAGACATAGATTACAACGAGATGAAAAAATATATGTATTTGTCAAAAATTTAACTTTCAATGTAACATACAAGCTTCCAACAACTCGTTTTTCAAGGTTTTTACATCGCACAATATATACAGAAATTAATTTCAGTGAATATCAAGATTTAATATATAGTCAAAGTTATCAGGATTTAAAAGGTTATATTAATAATTCCTTTCAAACACTAAGAAATAATATAAATATAATAAAAATTAGAAGACATAGCCTTACCTTTAAAAACTTCACAGGTTTCTTTTATCTAATAAAACCTAAACTTTATAGAACTTTACCACCAAAACTTTTCATACCAGCAAAATTTGCTTTCGTAGGTGTATGCGAAGATTTAATAATAAACTAAAAAAAATCTTTATTTATTTTGAAAAACAATCTATTATCACTCTTCTATTTCTAGGTCCATCCCCTTCATAAAAAAATATATGTTGCCATGTTCCAAGAACAATTCTATTATTTTTTATTAGAACTATTACAGAAGAACCTAGAAGACTTGCTTTAATATGTGCATCACTGTTGCCTTCCATATGATGATAATCACTATTTTCAGGTACTAATTTTTCTAAAGAATGAATAATATCTCTTTGAACACTTGGATCTGCACCTTCATTAATAGTTACACCTGCTGTTGTATGTGGTATATAAATTACTGCATAACCTTCCAAAATCTTCTCATCTTCTACTATATCCTGAACATTACTAGTTATATCTATCATTTCATTTCTTTTCTTTGATTGGACTTTTATTTCGTGCATAACATTTTTTTGATATAGACAAAGTATTATAAAACAAGTAGGGTTCCAGGGTTTTTTATTATGAAACTAAATCCTAAAGCAATTCTTTTTGATATGGATGGAGTACTTGTTGATTCAATAGATTCCTGGTGGAAAGCATTAAATCATGCTTTAGAAACATTTAATATGCCCAAAATTTCAAAAGAAATATTTATTGAAAAATACTGGGGCCATGATCTATATGAAAATTTAAAGAAAAATAATCTACCCCTAAAAGTCGGAAAGTTTTGTAACAATATTTATGGAGAACATCTAGATGGAATAAAAATTTTCCCAAATGCTAAAGAAGTTTTAGAAAAACTATCAAATTACCCAAAATGTATTATTACAAATACTCCATTTGACTGCACAAAACAAATCCTAAAAACTTTTGATATAGCAAAATATTTTGATTTAATTTTCACTAGTGATGATGTTAAATTTTCAAAACCTCATCCAGAAATTGTTCTACTAGCATGTAAAAAACTTAAAGTAAAACCAAAAGACGTAGTTTTAATAGGGGATACAGAAAGTGATATCAAAGCAGGGCATGCTGCAGGCTGTAAAGTAATCGGTCTAAATATACAAGCAGATTTTATAGTTGAAAACCTAACTGGAATTTTAGATATTTTATAAAAAAAGGTTTTAAGTAAGTAAAAAATATTAAAGGACGGAGAAAAAAGAAAATGGACGATATAGAACTTATTGAATACGAAAATGTAGATCTATCTAATTGTTTACTAGTAGTTGCCTTTCCAACAGTTGGTCTTATTAGCAGTATAGCGGGTCATTTTATTATCGATACTTTAAAACTAAAAGAAATAGGCGCAATTATCTCTAAAGATTTTATGCCAGCAACAATAATACACAATGGTAAACCTAGCCCTCCTGTAAGAATTTATGCAGGTGATAAAGAATGTGGACCTGATGGAAAATGCGAGCAGATAGCAGTAATTATCTCTGAGTTTATTCCACCATATAATGTAATTAAACCTCTTGCTGATAAAATTCTTGAATGGGCGGATAAAAAAGGTTGCCAGTCCATCGTAGCTTTAGAAGGAACTCATGCAATAGGTGCTAAAAAAAATTTTCAGGTTTATGGTGTTAGTAGCAATGATGCAATGAAAAAAGTTTTGAAGAAATACAATATTGAGGAAACTCTTGAAGGAATGATTACAGGTGTAAATGGTGTAATCCTTTATGAAGGAGTGTTAAAGAAACGAGATGTAATATGCCTTCTTTCTGAGGCACATGATTCTTTTCCAGATAGCCACGCCGCAGGAAATTTACTAGAAAAATTAGATGTTATGCTACCAATTATTAAAATCGATCCAAAACCTTTGTATAAAGAAGCAAAAGAAATTGAAAAGAAGATACGCCAGTTTATAGAGCAGAGTAAACCTACAGCACCTCAGGCTACCCCTATTCTAACACAAATGTACGGGTGAAATTTTATGGTTAGCAGAGAAGAAAAACTACAAAAAGCCCATGATTTAGCATATAAATATGAAGCAGAGCGAGGTAGTTGTCCTCAATGTGTTCTTTCTGCGATTATGGAGACACTTAAAATTGGAAGTCCAGAAATCGTTCAGGCAGCTGATGCCCTTGCTGGTGGTACTGCACTATCTGCCCAAGGTACTTGTGGAGCACTAGTGGGTGGTCTTATGGCTATTAGTAGCATCATTGGTCGTACATACAAAGATTTTAGCGCCGGAGAACGAAAACGTCGAGTATTTCAATATTCTAAAAAACTTTATGATAAGTTCATTGAAGAATACGGCTCGATCCTGTGCAAAGATGTTCATCAGAAGCTTTTCGGACGAACTTTTAATTTAATGGATAAAAATGATTATGCAGAGTTTGAAAGAATGGGTGCGCATGTAGATAAATGTCCTGTTGTATCAGGAAAGGTTGCTCGTTGGACTGCGGAGATTATCTTAGATGATTTAAAAAAATAAAACAAATTTTCTTTCTTTTACATCATTTTTAACCAAAATTAATATATATTGTTTAACAAATATATTTTTTAATAGAGTGGGTAATAAGATGAATAAAAAAATTCTGACAGTACTGATAATACTTTTATTGACCAATTTATACTTACAAAACATAAGTATTGCATTGAACGTAAATGTTGAAAAATTAAAAGAAAATGAAAAACTATCCTCTACTTCTTCTAATTTACCTAGTTATTTTAGCTGGCGAGATATAAACGGCGTAGATTTTACAACACCTATCCGCATGCAACAACCATACGCAAGCTGTGAAACCTTTGCTTTTGTAGCAGCAGTCGAAGTAATGGTACAATGGAAAGTTGGATATCCTTTTGGTTGTGATCTATCTGAAGCACATCTATATTTCTGGAGTGGAGGAACTACAGGATGGGGAAGCTACCCAGAAAACGACACAAATTTCTTAGTAAAATATGGGATTCCAGACGAAGCATGTTGGCCTTACCCTAATTATTTAGAAGAAGCAATAATGTTTCCTAAAAACACAACAAGTGCAAATTGGCAAGAGCGTACTGTTAAAATCAAAAATTGGAGTTATCTACCTGCTGGTGATATAAATGCTATAAAACAAGCACTTGTAAATAATGGACCTGTCCCTGCATATCTTAATTGCTATCAAGATTTTGGTTATTATTCAGGTGGAATTTATACTCATAAATGGGGAGAATCAAATGCTCTTCACTGTGTATGTATCATGGGATATCAAGATGACCCAAAGATTGCATCAGGTGGTTACTGGATCTGTAAGAACAGCTGGGGAATCCAGCTAAAATCCGGTAGACCTTGGGGTGAAGAAGGCTGGTTTAGAATCGCATATGGCGAAGCAAGCATAGAAGAAATGGCTTTACTCTTCAAAGATGTATACGGACAGTTCCCAATACTATATGTTGATGATGATAATACCTTTGGTCCTTGGGATGGCTCAGAAGAATATCCCTATCAAACAATCTCAGAGGCAATAAATAACGCCTATGAAGACTGGACTGTATATGTTAAAAATGGAATATATCATGAAAATCTTGTAATAAACAAAACTATAAACCTGGATGGAGAAAACCCAGAAACAACAATTATCGATGGAAACAATAATGGAATCGTTGTTTATATTCAAAAACCAAATGTTAGAATCTCAAATATAACTGTTCAAAACTCGGGTATAAAAAGACTTGATTCAGGTATCAGAACACTAAGTCTTGACTCTAATCTATTAGTTAAAAACTCTATAATAAAAGATTGTGATGTTGGAATTTATCTAAATTGTGCAGATTTTGATACATATCCAGAGACAAAAAACACAATAATTAACAATACAATAAAAGAAAATAACATAGGTATTTTTACTACTTGGGTACAAAAAAACAATATTCAGGGAAACAAAATCTATAATAACAACCTGCATGGAATTGAAATGGAAGCAAGTAAATATTCTATCATTAAAGACAATGATATATTCAATAACAACCAAGTTGGTGTTTATCTTCATGGAAGTTGTGATGAAACAGTAATTTCAAAAAATCTTATTAAAAACAATAATCAAGGTTTAATAATAAAAGAAACCAAAAATTGTAAAATCAAAGAAAATAACTTTATCGATAACACTGAACAAGCGAGCTTTGTCAGATCACGTGGAAACAAATGGATTAAAAATTATTGGTCTGAATGGAATAAAATATTACCTTATCCAATTAGAGGCACGATTAATCTTGGGAACCTGTCTTGGATAAATTTTGATTGGAGAGCCTCGAATAAACCAATTTAAAATTTTAAGCTTATAAGCACGATAAGCCATAACAAAAAAAAATTTTCTTGATGTTTTTCAGATAAGAAAATAAAACATTTTAGTGATATACAGTTATTCTTTCCCTATATAAAAGTTATGACATTTTGGCATTCTAACAAGAAAACTTTAAATACTAAGCGAGAGAGAATATAACATGTCAATATATGACAAGATATGGAAGGTGAGAAGAAAAATGGATCAAATTTATGTTGGAGCTGCTGTAACTGCAACAGTAGCCATAGCGACTTGGATGATATCTTCATGTATTTAAGATTAAATACTTATAATGAAGATTAATCTTTAAAAAGCTCTGGAAGACATCTAATTTTATAAAATCTTTCAGCAATAAAAAACGATTGTTTTTTAATAGCACCTGAAAACTTTGAATTTATTTCATCAAGAATTTTAAGTAATTCATCTAAATCTTTTACTACAAATTCTGGTTCTAAATCTGCCCAACCTATCGCAAAATTCATAAATTCAATGTATTTTTTATTATTTAGATATTCAAAAATTGGTTGTTTTAATTTATGTTCCTTTAAATATATATCTACCTTAAATTTCTGAAGATTTAACTTTAAAAGATCAATATCTACTCTAAAAGCTTTAATAACTCCTAATTTTATAAGATTTTTTATCCTATAATTTATAGATTGAGACGAACAACTTAGTTTTCCAGCCAAATCAATTAAAGGAATTCTTGCATTTGTTGCTAATTCATTAATTATTTTGTAATCAATATCATCTATATCAACAGAGTCTTTTCCACAGTTCATCTTTAACATTTGATTATTATCTTCGGTATGCTCTTCCGGAAGTAAGTATGATTTTTTATATACGATAGATTGGGTATATATTGATATAGCATATTTTTCAAGATATTCTTCATATTTATCCAGTGTTTTGTCCCAGAATTTATAAAATTCGAAAATATCTTTTACCCATACAACTACGTCTAAATCTATCTCACTTTTTATTGTTGCAACAATCCAAGAATTTTGATAATCAACAAAATATTTGATTATTTTATCTTTTATATCAGATGTCACATATTGAAAGTTTATATATATTCTAAAAACATCATATCCTAATTTAAATGTGTCAATAATTGTATAAAATGCCTTGATAACACCTTCATCTTGCATCCTTTTTATTCTATACGCAACTACATCCCGTCCAAGACCGACTTTTTTACCAATCTGATTATTTGATTGTCTACAATCCAGATCAAGTTCGAATAAAATTTTTCTGTCCTTGAGATCTATTTTTGTCATCTTCTACAAACATGTAAAAATTATCATGTATTTTAGAATTATGTAATCCTTTAGTTAAATATTTAAGTTAATAATCTATTGTTAAAATTAAGATGGAGATGCATAAAGATAATAAAAGTATTTTAATAGTTTCAACACCTTTTGCAGAAACAAGTATACCATCTATACAATTAGCATTATTAGAGTCTTATCTAAAGAGTAGAGAAATTAATATCAAAACAAAAAATTTATATCTAAATGCAGCTGAAATCTATGGTTTAAATAATTATAATTATTTGATAAATAGTCCAAATGACCCATATGTAGCACAGATGGTTTTTTCCAAGTATTTGTTTCCAAATCATTGGAATAAAAATTTTGAAAAATTTAGATATTTTTATGAAAACATTATAGGTTATAAAAAAGAATTTTTAGATCATTTTTCATTTGAGAGATATATCGAAAAATCTGATTATTTTTTAAAATATGCTTATGAATCAGTGGATTATAGTTCATATGATATTATTGGATTTACATTAAACTATGGGCAATTTTTACCCTCACTTGTTCTTTCTAAAAAAATAAAAGAAAGGTATCCTAATAAAATTATTATTTTTGGAGGAAGTTCAACTTTAAACGAGTTGGGTAAAAAAATATTAAGAAGTTTTGATTGGATTGATTTTATTGTATCTGGTGAAGGAGAGGAAGCATTATTCTTACTCTCATCTAATTTTAGCAATTATGAAAATATTCCTGGTTTGATTTATAGAAAAAATAAAGATATGATTTGGAATACGAATAATAATTACTTAAATCTAGATTTTTTACCCTTTCTTGATTTTAATTCTTATTATCAGGATTTAAATAATATATCAGATGAGGTTCAACAATATCATAAACTTTATGGCAGGCTTCCAATCGAGCTTTCCCGAGGTTGTTGGTGGAATAATTGTACTTTCTGCAATATTTGTGCATATAATAAAAAATATAGAGAAAAATCGGCAGATCGTTTTGTTGAAGAGCTTGTTTTTTTATCAGATAAATATAAAATTTTAGAATTTCAGATAATTGGGAATACATTGCCTATAAATGATTTTAAAAAATTATGTAAAAATATTATTGAAACAGGTAAAGATCTAAGTTTATATATAGAATCAAGAGCAGGCATACTTAGAAGCAGTGACTACTTACTATTAAAAAAGGCAGGATTTAAACATATTCAGACAGGTATAGAGACACTTAGTTCAAATTATTTAAAAAAGATGAACAAAGGAACAAAAATAATAGATAATATTGCTGCTTTAAAATACTGCAAAGAAAATCATATAAAAAACTCATATAATTTCATAATAGACTACCCAGATGAAGAAAAAGTTGATTTTGATGAAACGCAAAAAAATATCAATCTTATACAAAAATATCTTGAACCACCAAATATTAGTAAATATGTAGTAACATTCCAGAGCCCAATATATAACAATCCAGAAAAATATAATATAAAAAAATTTGAATCGATAGTTATTGATACAATAATGTACCCAAAAGAAGTTTTAGATAAAAACATCAGCTTTTTTTATTCTTTTATAAGAAAAAAAGAAATTAAAGAAAACCCATGGAAACAACTTATCAATAATTGGAAAAATATTTACGACAAACAAAAAACTCTGGTTTTAAAAAGAGATACAGATCTTGAAAAATTAGTTTTTTATTTTATTGACGGCGGTAATTTTATAAAAATATATGATAAAAGAATTAACGATAACGCAATAATATATATTTTAAATAAGGAAGAAAGAAAAGTATTTTTGGAATGTAAAGATACAAAATCTTTATCTGATTTAAAAGAAAAGTTTAAAGATATAAAATCATGCGAACTAGAAACAATGCTTAAGAGCTTTGTTGAAGCTGGTATTTTCTATAAAGAAAATGAATTATATTTAGCTTTACCAATCAGCTATCGTCAATATTATAATAATGAATCTATTAAAAATACTTCAGATATTGAAGAAATTAGGACTTATATAAATAATCTGTAAAAACAATTTTTATTAATATTTCCTACAAAAATAAACAAAAAATACGATTTTTGGAATTTTGTAGGATTTCTCGGAATTAGGGCTTTATGTTGGCATATTCAATTAATAGTTTTAAAGAAGGTAATAAAATGAATGGCAAGAATGTATTAATCCAAAATAACGGTACTATTACCTACATACCCACCTGCGAAAAAAGTACTTATGAGCCTAATAAAATAAAACTAGCGCGAGGGGCTGAAGTATTGCTCAATTCATATAATCAAAATTTATCCCTAAACAATGCTTTTTCTGCTAGAGAAATTAATCTAGAAAATATAATGCTGACCAAGAAACTTCATTTAGAAGAAACTATAATGTTTAAAGAGTCACCTCTTTATTTTTCAGGTGCATCAGATTATTTAAAATCAATTGAAACACATATGTCAGATGATCTAGTAACAACGCAAAATTATAAAGATATAAATAAACTTGCAAATATCTTTACAGGTCAACTAACAAGTTTCTGCGGATTAGAGTCTAGAATGAGTAGTGATTCAGTAGGATTAGATTATATGTTTGCAGTATCTTCAACAAGAGGAGAAAGAGAAAAACTGGTGAAATTATTAGACAATGGAGGATTTCCTGAAGAACTGATAAAAAAATCTGAATGGCAAAATGTTGCAAGATTTGTTAAAGCTTGGGCAGATTCAGAGACAATTGTAAACAAAAATATTCTTAGCGTCTGGTTTGAATTTGATACAGCAGAAAATGAAATGGGTGATTTTACAATTCCTAGTCTATTTCTACATACAAAACCATTAAGAATAGATTCATATGAAGATATCTCAAAATGTCAATCGATTACTAGAAATATTATACCTATTCTTGCAGGAAAACCTGTTCCAAAAAAAGTTGAAGAATGTTTTATAAAATGTCTAAAAAATTTACCAGAAGGAGCATTATTACTTGATGTTGGAATAATGTTATCACGTTCAGAACCTGATATGATGCGCCTTGTATTAAACAGAATACAACCAGATCAAATCATTCCTTATCTTAAAACAATAGGTTGGTCTGATAAAAACAATGGATTATCAGAATTACTAGAGGAACTTAAAAGATATGTCTCAAGAATAGTTCTACAAATAAATATTGGGGAGCAAGTTGATCAAAAAATAGGTATTGAATGCCGCTTCTTCCCAGATTTATATAATAATGAAACAAGATGGATTGATTTTCTAAATTTCCTTACTATAAAAGGTCTTTGTTCACCTGAAAAACGTTCAGCATTTTTACAATTCTCAGGTTCAACCTATGGTGGAACAATGAAAGAGTTTGACACAGAATCATATGTCCCTTCAGTAAAACTACCAGATGATATACGCCCAAATGTTCTAGTCAGATATATCAGCCATGTAAAAATAAATTACAAACCAAATAATCCACTTGAAGCAAAAGGATATCTTGGTGTAAAGCTCTTTGAACAAAAAGAATAAAAATATCTATCATAATTTAAATAAAACAACTATTTCTATCATTTGTTAATTACTGAAATGGAGAAAAATATTTATGGATTTTGCTACAATTGGACATCTTGACTATAAATATCGACAAGAACAAATATCTAAAAATTGGGAAAATAATGAATATATTATTTCTCCTGAGATTAGTTGCACAGAAACAAAAGGACGAATAATTGTATTAAAGCTATCTGCTAAACAAATAATGGAATTACCACAGGAACAGATTAGAAAAAAAATTCTAAAAGCTTCCTGCTTTGCTCAAGATGAATACGATGCTGAATTAATTCAACTTGGTGGACTTACAACTTCTGTTACAAGTGGAGGATTATGGCTTGCAGATCAAAAAGACTATTCTGGATTTGTTAATCATGGAGATAGTTATACTGCTGCAATAACATCTCAATCTGTAATAAAAGCAATGAATAAATTAAAACAAAAACCTTCAGAAAAAATACTTTCGATAATTGGTGCATACGGAATTATTGGCGAAACAGTATCAAAAATTCTAGTACCACAATTCAAACATTCTGTTTTAATAGGTAGAAAAAAAGATAAATTAATAGAATTAGAAAAAAATATAAAAGGAAATTTTGAAACTTCGATTAATTTAGATACTAAAAAAGCAGATGTAATTGTAACTGCAACAAGTCATCCAACATCACTTTTAAATTCGAATCATTTGAAAAAAAATGCAATAGTTATAGACGTTTCTCAACCTCCTAATCTATCTTTAGATGTATGCAGAAAAAGGTCTGATATTATAAGGATAGATGGAGGATACGTAGATTTTCCATTAAAATTTAGCATACCCAGTGTCCCAGATGGTAAACTTCTTGCATGTATCGTAGAAGTTATCATGCAAGCACAAGAAAATGAAAGATGTAATCATGTTGGATCAATTGATATAAAACACCTAAATAAGACAATGATCTGGGCAGAAAAATATGGTTATACTCTTAATGAATTGACTAATTTTGGAAAAATTATAAAGTTTTAGTAAGGTAGTTACCAAATACTGCAGTATTATATGACATATTTGCATATACAATTCCAGTAGTTGGTGAATATGTTCCTTCACCTGCATTCCAAAAAGCAAGAAAAGGTTTATTTTTAAAATATTTTAAGAACATCTGTTGAATTGTTTCTGATTTATATCCAAGTGTTTGTAAAATAGTTAGACAAATAGAACTTAAACCAAATTCCGGTTGGATATTATTAAAATAATTTATATTTTTATAGAAACTTTCTATCAAATCTCGCCCACTAACACTCATTATCGAAACTTCACCTTCATCATTCATACAAGGAGTTAAAATAGAATCTTTTAGAATAAATAACATAACCGCAGGAACTCTACGACCATGTCTTTTAAGAGAAATTGGATAATAAAGAATTCTATTTAGCATTGCCTCCTCATTCAAAAAACCATTAGGCCAATTTAATAACCTATATAATTCTGGAACAGGTGGCTTATTATTGATTTTTTTGATTATATGTTTATCTCTACTAAGCTTAGTAATATTAAATTTAACATCTGTTTCAGTCATACCATGGGTTGTATTAACATCTAAATCTAAATCTGTTGAAAGACCTAAACTCACTACGGAGTTTACTAAGATTTTATCATTATAAAATTGAAAATTATCAATACCCTTATAATCATCAACAGACGTCCCAAGAACCATTTTATAATCTAATAAATTGTTTGTCATTTCTTCGAAGATTTCATCTTCTCTACCAAGACCTTTCTGAATTAAATTTTGAATCCCCATCGATAGCATAATAAATTTACTCATAAAACCAGAATCAACAACTTTTTTATATCCTTGACCAGGAATCTTCATAACTAATGGACCGGATACTAAATTTAAAAGAAATTTATTTTCATAATTTGAATTTGAAAAACCGTTTTTAATCATATTGGCACATTTTTCTGCTGCCTTCTTAGGATTTCTTTTTGTATTGTTCCCAATTCCTATAGTTATATCCATGTTTGGATAAGATACAGCAAGGGCGCTAGCTCCTCTGATATAATTACCACAACTATTCATAAATCCGGCAACAGTACCTCCCATAACAGGTGTATCTTCTGGTAAAACACTTTTTACACCATTTAAAAATTCTTCAAAACATCCGTGATCTCTGTAATGAATAGTAGAAAATAACAAAAAAAAATCTGGTGGATTTTCCAATTTTTCAATAGTAGATCTAGCTACTTCTTTACCTGCTTCCCGTGCATCCCATTTACGGGTCATACCAACTGCTGCTTGAATTTTTGATTCCATTGTATTTGCATCCAATTTTTTTAAATAGTTGCTAATTTCTCTTTTTCTTGTTCATTAATCATTTGCTGAATCTCACGACGAGAATTCTCCATCTCAACATCGATTAATCCTTTATTAGAAAGAGCAGGAATAATCGCTACAAGAGCATTATCTGTTTCATGAAAAACAAAAAACAAAACCTCATAATCCTGCAACCTAAAATTCATTTCACCAAGACCAGCCTGAGAGTAACTTTGTATAACAGTAAAAACATCATCCATAGCCCTATGTATAATATCCCAAATACCCTGAATCTGAGGTTTAAAACTATTAGTTCCATCACTAGGCATAACACTAATCATATTCTGACGTGCAACTACACAAGCAAGGATATCATCAAGTTTCAATAAATCATCAAGCACTTTAGCAATAGGGTCATCTTGCAAATCCCATCAACTCCTAAATACACCATGTAATATTATAACAGCTTAAAAGACTTTTCTAAAACAAATAATATATACAACCTATTTTTTAACAAAGAAAATAAAATAATGTTTAAAATAACAATTATCGATGGATATATAGACGAACCAACATGCTTAGGGGTTCCACCATATATTAGCCCATACCCAAGATATATTACAGGTTGTATTTTAAAACAAGATAGAAAAAATCAAATTTATTACTACACAATCGATCAAATAAGACAAAAAAACGATCTTAATTTCTTACTAAAAAACAATTTAATAATACTAATCGCAGGAACATCAGTCCCAGGAAGATATCTAGCAGGTTATCCAATAAGCCCAAATGAAATAAAAAAATTTTTAGAAAATATACCTGTTAATAAAATACTAGCAGGTCCAGCAGCAAAACATGGTTTTGGAATTCAAGGTGGCCAAAAAACCTATGACTCTACTTTACTAAAAGAGATATTTGATCTAATAATCACAGGAGATCCAGAAATAGTAATAAAAAACTATCTTGAAAACAACCTAAAAACAAAAGATTTAAACATATCTGAAAAAAGAAAAAATGCACATACAATAAAAGAATATGCAAACCTTGGAAGCCAAATCGTAACACAACACCCATATTATCCAAATTATATTATAGCAGAAATAGAAACCTATAGAGGGTGTCCTAGAACAATAACAGGAGGATGCAGCTTCTGCAGTGAACCCAGTAAAGGTTTACCAGATTTTAGACCAATAAATGATATAGTAGATGAAATACAAAACCTATACAAACAGGGTATAAGACATTTCAGACTAGGTAACCAACCATGTATTTTCTCTTATCAAAGCATTGATGCAGGAAAAGTAGAATTTCCAAGACCAAACCCAGAAGCACTTGAAGAACTATTTTCAAAAATAAGAATAGTTACACCAGAACTAAAAACACTACATATAGACAATGCAAACCCCGGTGTCATTGCACGCTACCCAAAAGATGCAGAACAAATCGCAAAAACGATAGTAAAATATCATACACCAGGGGATGTTGCAGCAATGGGAATAGAAAGCGCAGACCCAGTTGTAATAAAAAGCAACAATTTAAAAGCGACACCTGAAGAATCACTAAAAGCAATAAAACTAATAAACAAAATAGGCTCAAAACGAGGAAACAACGGCATGCCAGAACTACTACCAGGTCTTAATTTTGTATTTGGATTAGAGGGTGAAACAAAAAACACATTTAATCTAAACTATGAGTTTTTAAAACAAATATTAGATGAAAACCTACTACTCAGAAGAATAAACCTAAGACAAGTAATACCAATACCTAACACAAAAATGTATAGAATAGGTAACAAACTTGTAAACAAACATAAAAACCTATTTAAAAAATTTAAAAACCAAGTAAAAGAAAACATTGAAAGACCAATGCTTAAAAAAATACTACCACAAGCAACAATTGTAAAAAATGTATACACAGAAAAACATGATGGAAAACTAACATTTGCTAGACAACTAGGAAGCTACCCTCTATTAATAGGGATACCAGGTGTATACAACCTAAAACAATTTATGGATGTAAAAATAGTAGATTATGGATACAGAAGCATCACAGCAATCCCCCATCCAATAGATATAAACATAGTACAACGAGAAACAATAGAAGCAATACCAGGAATTGGAAAAAAACGTGCAATCAGAATACTTGCAAATAGACCCTTCAAAAAACAAGAGGATTTTTTAAATATATTTGATGATCCTATTATTGCAAAAAATATCTTAGAGTTTTTAAGTTTCAGCAATTAGTTATTAAATGTCTTTTTTTATTACATATTTCTATGAAAACAACTGATTTTTCCAAACTTGAAAAGAAAATGAACTATACATTTAAAAATAAAGAATTACTAAAAACTGCTTTTACTCATAAAACCTTTGCTTTTGAAGCAAAAACCCCTGTTGAATATAATGAGCGATTTGAGTTTCTTGGTGATAGTATTTTAGGTTTTCTTGTTTCAAAAGAGCTTTATAAAAGTAACAAATATTTTTCTGAAGGTGAGCTAACCCGTCGTCGTGCCCAGCTAGTAAATAATTCATTTCTTTATGAAAAAGCTAAAAAGATGAACCTGGGAAAGTATTTGTATCTGGGACGTGGTGAAAAAATGCAGAATGGCACAAAAAATCCTACAAATCTTGCAAATACACTGGAAGCATTAGTTGGTGCGGTTTATCTAGATTCTGATATTAAGACTGTTTGGAAGTTTATAAAAAGCAATATTTTTGATGAAATCACACAGTTTTAACAAAAATTCATTTACCCTTATATTCAATATAAGAAAATGTTTATAAACCGCGTTTACATATTAAATTAACAAGTGTTAAGCCGGGGGTAAATGTATTGAGGACGATTATATCAACATTGATAATAGTAATACTAGTCCTAAGCGGACTTGGAGCTATTGCAACACCACAAGAACAAAATATCGAAATTAATAAAATAAAACAAGCTTTTTCTAAAATTGATTTTAAAGATGAAGGTAAATATATAACGATAAATATTGAAGAAGCAAATAGTCTATTAATCAAGGATGGTAAACCATTACTCCCAATGTACACACATCAAATTGTACTACCTTTTGGAACAAAAGTAAAAAGTGTTATAGCTACACCAATAAACATTATCGAAAAAACCTTACCTAAACAAATCACACCATCACCCATAGCTATGACTGTTGGAACTCAAACAACAACAGATAATATAAAAACTTCTGAAATTTCAGATCCATATCCTGAGAATTGGTACGACTATGATATCAGAGTTGGTCTTAAAAATAATGAAAGATCTTTGATTATTGATATTTACTTTTATCCTATTAGTTATCATCCTAAAAATTGTACTATATCTTGGGCAAAAGAAATAGATATCAATATCGTATTTGAACCTGCTCAAGAATCTTTTAATATTAAGGAAAAATATGATTTTATCATACTTACAGCAGATGAGTTTTATGATGAGCTATTACCTTTAATTTATCATAAAACAAATAGAAATGTTACAACAAAAATTATAAAGCTTAGTGAAATTAAAAATGGTACATATTTCCCAGCAAACGGAAGTGACGATGCAGAAAAAGTAAAATATTTCATTTATCAAGCAGCAGACGAAGAAGAAGGTTGGAGTACTAAAAATGTTATGCTTGTTGGAAACAAAGATAAATTCCCAACTCGGGAAACACATGTTAATGTCTCAAGTGATGATAAAAATATAAGTGATGATAAAGAAATTTTTGTAAGCGACTTATACTTTGCAGATTTTCTAATGTATAATGAAGATACTCAAGATTATGAATTTTGCGATTGGGATTCAAACGAAAATAACATATATGGTGAGTATCAATGGGAAAACAGAACCGACTATATGGATCTAGAACCAGATGTTTCAATCGGCAGGCTTGCTGCAAACTATGAAGAAGAGGTAACAACTATTGTAAACAAAATTGTTAATTATGAAAACAGTGAAGCATATACTCAAAACTGGTTTTTTAATATTGTCTATTGCGGTGGAGACTCATTTATAGACGAACAATATGACGAAGAAGGTGTACTAGAAGGAGAATATGTAAACGAGCAAATAATGAAAATCATGGATGGATTTATACCAAAAAAGATGTGGGTTTCAAATTATATTTTAATTAAAAAATCACCAACTGGTGTTTCAAAGATTAATGAGACAATATCAGAAGGTTGTGGATTTGTTGACTTCTCAGGACATGGGAACACCAATGTTTGGTGTACCCATCCTCATTTAAATGATAATATATGGGTACCAACTCCATTTGGTCAATATAACAGCAATAATATGGTAGATTTAACAAATGGAGATAAACTCCCAATTGTTGTAACAGGTGCCTGTAGCGTTAGCAAATTTAGTAAAGATAAAACTTGTTTTTCATGGTCTTTCCTATCTACCAATGGGGGTGGCTCTATAGCAAACTTTGGTGCAACAGGTCTTGGATATGCCTATATAGGGACTTATGTAAAAGAAGGGCTAATTGAAGGAATGTCAATAGAAACATTCACACAATATGATGAAGGAGCCTTAACATTAGGTGAAATGTGGATAGGAGCACTTAATGAATATATGAAAGATCATAGTATTAATGAAAGCTATGAATATAAAACAATTTTAGAATGGGAGTTATTCGGTGATCCAACTCTATCAATTAGAGATCAATCAATACCACCAGAAAAACCACAAAAGCCATATGGTCCTACCACTGGAAAACCTGAAGATACACTTACATTTAATTCATCAACAACTGATATCGATGATGATGAGGTTTGCTATCTGTTTGATTGGGGTGACGGGGAATTTTCAGAATGGATCGGACCAAAAAACTCAGGCCAAGAAGTAAACGCAAGTCATGAATGGCTTTCAAAAGGAGAATTTTCAATTAGAGTAAAAGCAAAAGATAACCATGGAATACTAAGCGAATGGAGCGACCCACTTATAATAACCATAACAAAAGTAAAAAATTTCCAACTAACATTACTAAATAGACTACTTGAAAAAATACCACTCCTAAAATTATTTTTAAATTTTTAAAAGATAAACATAAAGGGTTTCATCATTAAATCTACAACTATTCACAATTTCAAAAATAAAATTATTTTTTTTAATTAAATTTTTAAGTTTTTCTCTATCGGAAAGACTACTAAAAACAAAATAAACCCTCCCATTTTTTTTCAAAAAACTTAATACCTGATTGAGAAAACGTTCAATAACGTTAAGACCATTTAAACCACCACTAACCGCTTTATCAAACCAGCCAGAACCACCAACTAACTCTTTTTTAGATGTTGGTAAATAAGGTGGATTAAAAATAATTACATCAAAACTATCTTTAGAATCTAAAACAGAGAAAAGATCACCAATGCGAACATCGAAACTACCTTTAAGAAGGCTTTCATTTACAAGAAAATTTTTCTTTATAAGTTCTACTGCAAAAGGATTAATATCACAACAGACAACCTTAGCACCAAGGCTTGCACAGTAAAGTGCTATCAGCCCAGAACCAGAACCTACTTCAAAAACAGAATTCTCCTCAGATACAACTATAGAATCTATTAATAAAAAAGTATCCTCGGCAGGTTCATAAACCTCTGGATGTAATTCGATTGTTAAATCCTTAAACGTGAATGATTTATTAGCAGTCAAAAACGTTCAACCTCAAAAAAATATAATGAAAAAATACTTTTTATGACCTTTTAAAAAAATTAAAAAGCTACTTCTTCTAGTTTTTCTAACATTAATATTTTACTATCAAAAAATTAATAAGTATTAATCTCTTATTATAATATATATTTAAGGGGATAATTAATTGAAAAATATTACATTAAAATTACTATCTTTCTTAATATTAATTTCCCTAACCAGCAGCTCAATAATTACAGCAAATACGACAATACAAAAAATAGAAATACAAAGTATAAATCCAAAAATCCAAGAGATAATAGAAAAAATAAATGAAACTCTTGTAAGAAATTTTATGGAATACCTAGTATTAGAAACAGGATCTAGATACACAGGAACATATGGTTGCGAAAAAGCAGCAAAGTACATTTACCAACAGTTTCAAAACATGGGTATACAAACAAGATATCAAAATTGGAGTGCTTGGGGAAATCGATGGAGCCCAGGTCTTTTCAAATCACAAAACGTGATAGGAACACAACTTGGAACAGACCCAGATTCAGATGAAATAATAATTTTTAATGCACACTATGATTCAGTAAAAAATACAGTTGGAGCAATTGACGATGGATCTGGGACAGTAGGTGTTCTTGCAGCAGCATACGTATTAAGCCAATATAATTTCAAAAGAACAATGGAATTCGTAGCATTCTCAGGAGAAGAAATAGGCTTATGTGGAAGCCATGCATATGCAAGAGAACTATATGAGAAACAAACACCAGTTCTAGTAGAATTCAATGCAGACATGATTGGAAAAGCAATATCTAAAGAAACAGGAAAATCAATTAGACTCTCCCTTACAGAAGATGCAGGATGGATCGCTGATACAATGATAAAAATGGCAAAAGATTACGGATTTAATTTTAACATTACAAGATGGGAAATGGATAGAGATGCAAAGAAAGGTGGAAGTGACTATTTTGAATTCATACAACTAGGATATGAATCAGTCGCGGTATGGCAAAGCGAAAGGGATCCATATATGCATACACCTCAAGACAACATAAATAATGTGAACTTCAGCTATCTTGTAAATACTACGAGGCATATTGCTGCAACAATGGCGATATTAGCAGATATGGATATAGAACAACCACAGATCTATATTGCAAATCCAAGATTTGGAAAAATATTTTTTAATGATAACGAAAAGAAAACCTACAAATATAAAAAACCTATAATAATTGATGAAATAAACATCTATGCAGAAGTAAAACAAGGAACATACCTTATAGATAAAGTAGAGTTTTATTATGACAACAAACTACTGTTTACAGATACAGAAAAACCATATGAATACATGCTAAATAAAATATCATTTGGTTTTCGTTTTCATAAAATAAAAGTTATAGCCTATGATACAATTGGAAACAATGCAACAGATGAAATAAAGATACTATTTTTAAACATACTAAAAAACAACTAACTTTTTATTCTATAACAACATTTTTAAAAAACATTATACATTTCAAGCCTTAAGGATGTTAATATTATGAAATTAGCACTAATTACAATGAGACCAAAAATTGCTGATATAAAATCAAATCTACAAAAAATGGAAAAATACATTAAAAAAACAAAAGCAGATATGTATGTTTTTGGGGAGATGAGTATCACAGGATACCCATTAAAAGATGAACTTAGAGATTATGCAGAAACAAAAGATGGTAACTTAATAAAAAAAATAAAAAAACTTGCAAAAGATAACAAAGCCTATATCGTCGCGGGACTACCAACAAGAGATGAAAAAGTACAAGGTCTTATCTATAATTCTGCAATCCTTGTGCATCCAAATGGAAAAGTTGACATTTACAACAAATGGTTTTTACCAACATTTGGACCATTTGAAGAAAAAATATTTTTTGATGAAGGAGAAAGCCTAACTATATCAGAAACAAAATTTGGAAAAATAGGACTTATTGTTTGCTACGATATATTTTTCCCAGAAATCTGCAAAGCATATGCCTTATTGGGATGCGATATAATAATATGTATATCTGCATCACCTTCCATAACACGCAAGTATTTTGAAATATTAATACCAGCCAGAGCAATAGAAAACACAGTTTTTATAGTTTATACAAACATTGTAGGAACACAAGAAAACCTAGTATTTTCGGGTGGTTCACAAGTATATGATCCTTTGGCAAATCAAATAATAAAAGCCCCATACTATAAAGAAAGCATAGTAATCTGTGATATAAATCTAAAAGATATTGAAAAAGCTAGGGTAAATAGACCAGTTATAAGAGATGTTAGACCTGTAATATACAATGATTTATATGAAATATCAAGAAAACATAAAAGCATCAAGAAAAAATAACTAGAAAAACAATTTTTTAAAAAAAATAAAAAAAGAGTCAGAGTTTGGTTTTTAGTTATTATTTAGGTTTAGTATTTTTTTAAGTAAAGGAAAACGCTCCAAAACCTTCATTAGTAGATAATTCCAAGTTATTGCTCTATTTTTTGGCATAGTAATTGTTTTCGTAGATTCTGGACCATTTAAACCATTTGCATCTTGTGCATGCACTTTAATGGTATAGTCGCTCTTCTCACTCCAGGTATGTGGTACTATCATATCTGCACCTGATGGGTTTAAAGCTGTTGTTTCTGTCGTGTTGTCGCCCCAGTCAATAATGTATTTAACTTTATCGCCATTTGGGTCAACTGCATTAAATTTGTATTCTATATTATCTCCTGGTTTTCCACGGTCTGGACCTGTTATAGTTGGTGCATTTGGTGGTTCTTCAGGTAATTTAAAAACTTTAACCTCATCAATTATTCCATTAAAAAATTCTGAATCATAAGTTGCCATACCTATTTTAGCCTTTTTAAACTGGATTGAAATCATGGGACATAACCAATCTGAATCGCGGCCAACAAGATCATTATCTACATATAGTTCCATCATCGGATTTGTTTTATTACCATAATATATACCCTCAATATAATGCCATAAACCATCATTGTAATTATCAGTAGAATTTATTATTAATTCACAAATTGCTGTGCTTTGCATCTTCATCTGAAGAGTACCATCAAAATTAAATTTAATATAAAAGATTGGTATTGGAGAAGAATAACTTATCATATAAATAACACCGGATTCAGTTGATTCAGAATTAATCCATGCAGAAATTTTATAGTCATCAGTTTTATTGAAACCAAGATTTTGTGAGTAAAGATCTAGATTAACATTACTAGCTTCTCCATCAAAATCAAGTGCATAACCAGAATGGCCAGCAGTCCATGATGCACCAGTAATTGCTCCATCAAAACCATGTCCTGAATAATCATGTGCAAGATTGCCACTGCCTTCATCAAAATTCCAATAAGCTAATAATCTAAAATTTTCTGTATAATTATTAATTGAAAAATAATCAATCGATGGATTTGTAATATTTTCAACATTTCCAATTATTGAAGGTGAAATACTTACACCAATAAGTAACACAAAAAAGAAAAATATAAAAATTAATCTAACTAAACCATATTTCATTGTTTTCCCCCAAATATATATATTAATGTAGATTAGATATTTAAATAGTTTATCCCACTATAAATCTTAAAAACTTTATCGATTTAAAGAATTTAATATATTTAGCCTTACATTCAATTCTATTTAAATATTATACGTTAAAAAAAATACTTGAAAAATTTTAGGAATTTAAGAGAAAATAATAATCATAATATGGCATTGACAAACAACAGCTTATGGTTTATTTTCATTTTTTGTTTTTTAATTAATTATTTAAGACAGTTTATTATTTACAAAATTGAAATCTGCAGTAAAAAATTGTGATAATGAGTAAAAAGTAAATTTAAAATATAATGATAAAAAACAGCAAAATATTTAAAAAAATGTGGAGTAAAAATCACTGTTGTTAAACTTATTACACATTATAACTAATCTAGGAAAACTGCTGATTTATTTTGATAAGGGTGGGGAGTAAAAAAACAAATGAAAAAACTTTCACAAAAAGAATTACTTAAACTAGATTTAACAGCAGTCAGAATTAGAAAATACATAATTGAAATGCTATATCAAGCAAAATCAGGTCACCCTGGTGGTAGCCTATCTGCAGTAGATGCATTAGTAGCACTTTATTTTGTACATATGAAACATAACCCTAAAAAACCAAATGATCCAAACAGAGACAGATTTATACTAAGCAAAGGCCATGCAGCACCAGCATTATATGCCACTCTTGCAGAAAGCGGTTATTTTAATGTCAAAGAACTCAACAAATTAAGAAAAATAAACTCCATATTACAAGGCCACCCAGTATGTACATACACACCTGGGGTAGAGGCATCAACAGGATCACTGGGCCATGGTCTTTCTTTTTCAAATGGTGTAGCCCTTGCTGGAAAACTAGATAAAAAAGACTACAAAGTATATTGTATGATGGGTGATGGAGAAACAGGAGAAGGACAAGTATGGGAAGCAGCAGCAGTTGCATCACACTATAAACTAGATAATCTAATAGCTATGATTGATAGAAACTACTTACAAATCGATGGAAACACAGAAGACATCTTAAAACTTGAATCTGTGAAAGAAAGATGGAGTAGTTTTGGCTGGCATACAATAGAAATAGAAGGACATAATATTAAAAAAATACTAGAAGCACTAGATCAAGCAGATAACACTAAAAACAAACCAACTTTAATCATACTAAATACCATAAAAGGAAAAGGGGTAAGCTTCATGGAAAACAATGTAGATTTTCATGGTGTACCACCAAACCAGATGGAACGAAACCTTGCTATAGAAGAATTAACACAACTTGAGATAAAACTGGAGGCACAACTAAAATGAGCAGCAAACTAATGTTTAATCCAAGAAATGCATATGGTGAAGCGCTCATAGAACTAGGTGAAAAATACAAAAACCTTGTAGTATTAGATGCAGATCTTTCAAAATCTACAAAAACAATTATGTTTGCAAAAAAATATCCTGAGCGTTTCTTTGAAATGGGGATAGCAGAAGCAAACATGATAAGTACAGCAGCAGGTCTTGCAAGCTGCGGAAAAATACCTTTTGTAAGCACGTTTGCAGTATTTGCAACAGGACGAGTATACGATCAAATCCGTATGGATGTAGCATACTCAAGAGCAAATGTAAAAATCTTTGCAACACACGGTGGAATAAGTGTAGGAGAAGACGGTGCAAGCCATCAGATGATAGAAGATATAGCACTTATGAGAGTCTTACCAAATATGACTGTACTTGCACCAAGTGACGCAACCCAGACAAAAAAAATTGTGCATCTAATGGCCGAAAACATAGGACCTATGTATGCAAGAGTTGGAAGAGCAGATGCACCAGTTATATACTCAGAAAAAGACTTAGAAGAACTAAAAATTGGTAAAGGAATAGTAGTAGAAGACGGAAAAGATATAACGTTTATTGCAACAGGTACAATGGTTGAACCAGCACTTAAAGCAAAAAAAATACTTAAAGAACAAGGGATATCTGCACGTGTAATAGACATGCACACAGTAAAACCACTAGATGAAAAACTAGTTTTAAAGTGTGCAAAAGAAACAAAGGCGATAATTACTGCAGAAGAACACTCAATAATAGGTGGCCTTGGTGCAGCTGTTGCAGAAATACTTGCAGAAAACAATGTTCAAACCCGTTTTCTTAGAATGGGGATAAAAGATGTATTCTGTGAAAGTGGATCACCTGCAGAACTATGGGAGAAATACGAGTTAAACGAAAAACATATGGTTAAAAAAGCACAAAATCTACTTAAAAAATAATATTTTATCTGGATAGAATAATTGTTAAAATATCTCCATCTTTTAACTCATGATCAAGACCAACCTTTTGAACATCATGCTTAGCGCTAGGACCTGATACATTTGCATAACGAAATTTATCCTTAAACGTCCTGTGAAGCTTACGACAGGCAGCCTCAACAGTATTTCCCTTTCTGAGAATAAGTGGCTCATCCATATCTACTTTTTTACCAACTGGCTTCATAAAAATACGCATAAGCTTTAACTCTTCAAATATAAGTTTTTGTAGTTCTTTAAGCCCTGTTCCCTTAAAAGCAGATATACCAATAACCTTCCAACCACGGGCTTTAACACTTTCGATTTGTCTTTTAAGTTCATTAGAATTTATTAAATCAATCTTATTTACAATAACAATTGCAGGAATATAAACACGATTCTCAATAAAAATATCAATAAGCTGATCCTCTGTTATATCCTCACGAACAATAATATCAGCATTAATAACATACTCAGAAGCTATAGATTTTATTAACTCCTCATCAAGAAATGAAAGTTTAATTGTTGAAAAAACATTAATACCGCCAAAACCTGTTTTTTTAACTACAACATCAGGGCGAGTATGATTTACTCTAAGACCAGCTTTATGAAGCTCACTTGCCATAAGCTCAAGATGATAGGGATACTCAGCATCGATCATAAACAAAATAAGATCAACGTTTCTAACTGCAGATAAAACCTTGCGACCACGACCTTTACCCTCAGAGGCACCACTTATAAGACCTGGAAGATCAAAAATCTGAATCTCAGCACCATTATAATACATCATACCAGGAATTGCATCAAGAGTTGTAAAATCATAAGAACCAACACGACTCTCTGCACTAGTAAGTTGGTTCAAAAGAGTACTTTTACCAATACTTGGAAAACCCACCAAGCCTACAGTTGCATCACCCTGTTTTTTAATTGAAAAACCTTTACCTTTGCCACCAGCACTTTTACGTTTATCAACTTCCTGTCTAAGCCTTGCAATCTTTGCCTTAAGTCTACCTATATGATGTTCAGTAGCCTTATTTTTCTGAGTATTAAAAATCTCATCTTCGAGGTCTTTTATTTGTTTTTCAATATCTGATGTATCCATAATGCTTAAAAACCCAAATACAAAAGTATTTAATAAAAACTACTTAGATAAAAAAACAAACTTATTTTACAATTTGCGTTCCCGTTTCACCCTTAAACGCTTCATAACCCTTCTCAACATGAGAGATAATTACTTTTTTACCACCAGATTCTAAAAACCTAATCGCGGCAAGTATCTTTGGACCCATACTACCCTCAGGAAAATGTCCTTCATTATAATATTTTTTAATATCTTTTAAACTGACAGTATCCAGTTTCTTTTCTCCAGGTTGTCTATATCTCAAATAAACATGCTCAACATTTGTAAGAATCATTAATAGCTCTGCATCAATCTGCTCAGCAAGACGCTCAGAAGCAAGATCTTTATCTATTACTGCCTCAAGACCATCAAGCCCCCAACCCTCTTTTTCAATAACAGGCATACCGCCACCACCAGAGGCAATAACCAAAATATCATCATCAAGCATTTTTTTGATTATCTCACCCTCGACAATACTTTTAGGATCAGGACTAGGAACAACAATTCTCCAACCATCTTTAACCTTTTTAACCTGATAACCCTCTGCTTTAATCTCCTCTACTTCATTATCACCATAATATGGTCCAATAGGCTTGGTAGGATTCTTAAAAGAAGAATCTTCCTCATCAACTAAAACCTGAGTGATTAATGCAACAACAGAACGAGAAATTCCTTCTTTTTTCAAAGCATTAGAAAGACACTGTTGAATCATATAACCTATAATACCTTCACTTTCAGCAACACAAATACCTAAAGGCATAGGTGGTGTAATATCACGAGCAAGATCATTTTGCAGAAGGATAGCCCCGACCTGTGGGCCATTACCATGAGTAATAACTACATCCCAACCATCTTTTACAATTTTAACAATATGCTTCATACCAGCACGAGTATTTGCAAACTGCTCATAGATAGTACCCTCCTGATCTTTCTTGATAAGTGCATTACCACCAAGTGCTATCACTACTTTTTTTCTCATAAAACTCAACACTGTAGTTTGTGATTTTTCTTTAAAAGATATATCTTTATATATACTATCCTTTCTATGATTTTTGTCATTTTTTTACATGTATATGAACGACTGGTTTTTATAGCTTTTTTTTAAGTTTTAAAATTATTTAAATGCATAAAAAAAATTTAATAGAATTGACTGACAAGGATATGGAAAATTTAGATGACGAGTTGCCAGTAAAGTTAAGACCGTTTCTACCGCCGACATTTAGTTTTGATTAAGATAAAAAATAGTTGATTCCTAACGATCCTTCATTTTCCTTTTTTTCAATGAAACAATAACGAACAAGCTGCTAAATAGAAAAGTTTATAAATTAAAATTAACATTTGTTAATTGCGGGGATTTAATTGGTATAATGGTGTGATTCTATTCCTATCCAATTATTTTCATGCCTCCCTCTACCAATCAATTAACCCATATTTTTCTGAATTGTTAACAAATCAGTAATGCAGAAAAAACAGAAGTTTTAAGAATACATATTTAAAGCAACAGTTGTTTCGAAATAATGATTTTGAGGGAGGAAAAATATGAAAGATATAAGGGAGGCTTTTGAAAGGCATAAAGATAGAAGAATAAAAGAAATGCATGAGAGATATCTTCTTTATAAAAAGAAAAAGAATAGATGAACAAGTTGTTTGATGGAGAAAAAATGTTTAATTATCAACCAGAACCAGATATTCCTTTTCCTTGGAATCCTGATCCTGATGACGATGAAGAAGATGATTGAATAAATAATTTCTTTCTAAATAATCACTTGATTTTTTATTAAACATATTTTTAAAAAGAGAAGTTTTTAAACAAATAGTTGATTTTAGAATTAAGGTGGAAGAGAATTAAAAAAGGAGGTGATATATATAGCTGAACAACCATTTAAAAACCGTGAAGAATTAAAGGCTCGGATTAAACTCTGTGGAAATTGGAGCACCATTTGTGTAGTACTTGCCTTCCTATTTGCTCTATTAGGAATCATCGCAAATGCATTAAACAAAACTCTTGGCTTAGATTCGATGTCTTGGTTCCTGCTGGCAATTTTTTTCGTTGGGGTTAATATAACGCCTAATATACACTTAGCGGTTTATAGGCATTTATATGGTATAGAGTCTGAAAATAAAAAGTAAAACCCCCTCTCTCTTTTTTTATTTTTTTAAGGTGAAGTTTTTAAACAAACAATTGTTTTGAAATAATGGTTTTGTGGAGGAATAATTATGAAAAAAATAGCAATTTTACTAATTGCCTTTATGATAATTGGTGTAGGGTTTTTAAGTGGTTGTACTGGTATCGGCAGAAGTTTAAAAGGAACTTGGATTGATATGGATGTAGATATATGGAAATTTATGAATAATACTGTTTATATAAATTTCGAGGCTAATAGTGAAATTTTTCCTTATAGTGTTGATGGTGATAAATTATATATTCAAGGTTGGTTGACTGAAATAGGTACTAATCAAACAGGCAATGAGAGATATTATATTATGAATTGGCTTAATGATAAAACCTTAGAGTTAACCACATCAGATTCTAATCCATATATAGAGATATTATACAAACAATAATATTTGATAGAAAAATTATGAAAAAACAACTAATGATAATTGGAATAATTGTCATACTTCTTACTGTTGGATTAAGTGGATGCAATGAAAACAATAACACAATAAATCCACCAAAGTTTGTTATAATAAGTCAGAGTAAAAGAGAAAGCTACGAAGGAGCCAATCTGGCAGGTTATGTTGACGTAACAGTTAAAAATAAAGGAGGAAATGGTAATAAAACAATCTACGTCAAAGTTTTCCAAGACAATAACTATTGGATGCAAGAGCAAACAATACAACTTGATAGTGGAGCATCTACATCCCTCACTTTCAGATTTGCGGAGCTAGAAAATTTTACATCCAATCCTTGGAATTTTACTATTAGTATTCATTAATAAGATATTGAAATTGTAGTTTTGAGGGAGAAAAAAATAATGGTTGAAGACAAATATGATATAGACATGATTTACCATGATAACTACAGGAGGTTATTCTTACTAGGTGTAATGGATATAACATCTTCTAAGAAAATAAAATCAAAGGGTTACATGGACTTAAATATAGATGTTCTGGAAAATGATGATGAAACCAGGGTTATAGCAATAGCACATAATATCATAATGGATGGTGATCTTATTGCTGATCCTGAAATGACAGTAAAGTTATTCAAATATACAGCTGAGGCGAAAGTCTTAACATATCAGGTGTATAGTTTAGGTGTTTATGAGAAAGTTTACGAATCCGAAACTGTAGGTCATTTTCATAACAAGTATTTTCTTAATCGTTATCTTAATAATTGGCTTATCACTCTAGAAGAACGTGGTTACTACACTACTAGGGTTTGAAATCATGTTTAAAGCCATTTTTTAGACACGTAGAACGTTAAACTATATAAACTAATAAACAATAGTTTTGAGGGAGAAAAAATGCAAATTTGTAAAATATGTAAACGAGAAATGGTTTTTTACAAAATCGAAAACAGTAGAATTGATTGTTGGCAATGTCCGCATTGTAAATGGAAGTTGTATGTCTAAAGCAATAGGTTTTAGGGCGAAAAAATTATTTTAAAACAAATTGCTTTTTTTATTTTAAATTGTATTAAAAGAAAAAATGGTTTAAAAGCTATATTTATTGAATAAAAGCAGTACTTCCAAGATTAAAAAGTCCCTGTAACCATTCTATAAATTGAATTATCACCTTGATGAGACCATTTACTGCGTTAAAAAGGGCTGATAAGAGTTGCATAACATCTTTAATAAATTCAGTTAATAAGGTTATCATATCAATTAAGATGTTGATGACAGCACGGAGGATATCAAGTATAAAACCAAAACATGTAGGTTGAATATTAAGAGTAATATAGCTTAATTTTTCAATATAAAATTCTAATCTCTCTTCAAGCAATGTAACCTGCTGTTTATTATCGTTTACATTTTTCATTATTGGTTCGCTATGTATTTGTGGCACAGCAGTAGCATTAGATACCATAAGAAATATGACAAAAATAGCTCCAAATATAATAAATAATTTCTTCATTTTTCAGTAGCATTAGATACCATAAGAAATATGACAAAAATAGCTCCAAATATAATAAATAATTTCTTCATTTTTCTTCCCCCTACTCTTTTAAAACAACTATCTACTATTTAAAGTTCTCTCGATTATTTATATAAAATTGTCGAATTTTAGGTTCAAACACTAAACAAGTCGAGAAAAAAAATTATTTGTATTTTATCTATAGGATTACTTCCAGTTTTGTATTATTTTATAACAATTATCACAGACAAAAAAAGATTCGTTTTCTTTGGTTGTAAATAGATGAGAATCTGCATGAGTGATTTTACATTGACACTTAGAACAAATTGTCGGGTCGCATTTTCCCCATTTCAAACCCATCCTTCTGTTTTCGATTTTGTATTTTTGACGATGCCCACGATGTATCCTCATCGCGTCAATCCACTCAGTTATTTTTTTATTCATTTTTTCGCCTCTTATTTATTTTTCATATTGTTGTTTCTCTACTTGTTCAACCATACCTTTACAGGTTACGTTATAACCAGTCCTTATTTTTGCCAGGGATTTATGAATTTTTTATTCAGACATTTATTTCCTACCATATTTTTCTGAATTTCTAATTATTCTGTATTGCAAACAAATCAGTAATTAAAAAAATAAAGAAAGATCGATTTTATTTAGATTACTATGCTCGCTCACATGTATTTTTGTATAATTCCATTATTTCAAGTTTTGCGGTTTCAAGAATTGTAATTACATGAGGTAATATTTCTGCATCATCTTCATCTAATATATATTCAAATCCAATTCCTTCATCGTCAGTTTCAATCTTAAATAAGATAGTTCTTCCTTTTTTCATTTATTTCACCTCTTTTTCCAGGCGTACTAATGCCTTAAACAATTCATCTATCTTACGGTCTTTGTTGCTTAACTCCATCTTCAACTTCAAAATCTCTTTATTAACCTCTGATAGATCAGGAACATTACAAAAAATCTAAAATAAAAAGGTTAAACAAAATAAATATATAAAAAACAATGTTATCAAATAATAATATACTATGAAAATAGACGAAAAAAGAAAAAACCTTGTAGAATCCCTAAAAAAACAAGGAAGAATAAAAACAAAAGAAATAGAAAAAGCATTCTTAGAAATACCAAGAGAAAAATTTATACCAACTATTTTTGAACAGCATGCATACTCAGATACACCACTAGAAATAGGACAAGGTCAAACAATATCAGCACCGCATATGATAGCAATAATGTGCGAAGAACTAGACCTAAAAAAAGATCAAAAAATACTAGAGATAGGTACAGGCTCAGGATACCATGCGGCAATAGTTGCAAAAATAATAGAACCAAATGGTCATGTATACACAATTGAAAGACACAAAAATCTTGCAGAAAAAGCAAAACAAAACCTTAAAAACACAAACATAAAGAATGTAACAGTTGAGATAGGAGATGGCTCAGAAGGACTTGCAAAATATGCACCTTATGATAGGATATATGTAACATGCGCGGCACCAAGTATACCACAACCATTAATTGACCAATTAAAAGACCCTGGTAAAATGTTAATACCTGTTGGAGGCACAATTTGCACATTATATCTTTTGGAAAAAAACAATGGAAAAATAAAAAAAGAAAACCGTGGCGGATGCGCTTTTGTTCCTCTAATAGGTAAATATGGCCACTAAAGCTTATAACCAATATCACGTAAAAATTTTTTACGCCAAACAAAATCTTCTTTGTTTTCCAAACCCTTAGGAATAAAACCGTCGATTACACCTAAAACACCACGGCCTTTACCATCCGCATTTTTTGCTTCTACAATAACAATAATTGTAGGATTTGCAGTGGCACAATAAATATTACAAACCTGAGGATTATTTTTTATAGCATTTAAAACATTTAAAGGAAAACAATCTTTCATAAATACAATAAAACTATGACCCGCACCAATAGCAATAGCATTTTTTTCTGCAAGTTTTTTCAAAACTTCATCGTTACCTTCGACTCTAACTTTACATGCACCACTAGCTTCACAAAAAGCAATAGCAAACTTTGCAGATGGAACACTATTTACCATAGTCTCATAAAGATCTTCAACAGATTTTATAAAATGAGTTTGACCAAAAATAAAATTGATATCATCTGGTTTTTCTATTTTAACAGTTTTAATTTCAATATCTTCCATAAGAATCTCATTTCTCCCAAAACTTGAATTTTATATGAAAAATACTTAGTATTATTTAAAATATATTATTTGAAAAAAAAGAAAAAATAATTTTAATTAGATGATTTTTTATTTCTACTTTTATTTTCGCTGGTTTTTTAGTACTTTCTAGATGTTCAATAGAACTATTTTAATAACCACACTATCAGTAAAATACAGATTATGTTTTAATCTTCATATTTATATGCATAACAATCTACATAATCTCCTCAACAAAAATAGAAAAACAATATATAGTATTCAAATAAAAAATTAAAAAAAAAGAATTATTTTTTAGAGTAAAACTTACTCCAACGAACACGTCGAGGTATACGCTTTAAATCAAGCATATTTATCTGGCATTTAAGTTTACAAAAATATAGAACAGTACCATCCTTTTTAGCATATATTTTACCAGTACCTGGTTCTATTTCCTCACCACAAAATGAACATTTACGTCTCTCAACCATAAACTTAACCTCTAACGTGGCCCACCAAGTCTTCTTGCTTCACGCTGTGTCTCACCAAGCATTAATATATCACCAAGTTGAACTGGACCCATAACATTACGAGTAATAATTTTACCTTTATCAATCCCGTCAAGTACCCTTATTTTTACTTGTGATGCTTCACCAGCCATACCGGTACGGTCGATTATTTCTACTACTTCACAAGGTGTTCCTTCGACAACCATATTTTATCACTATTGTTTTTTAATTTTAAGTGGTTCAATCTTTTTGATCAGAGTTTCAATTCCTGCTTTGTCTTTTCCAGGGTTTGTAATAGCTACTGCTGCAGTACTAACCTTTAAACCCGCAGCACTACCCAGCTCATCCTTACTTGGAACATATGCATAAGGTGTATTTTTTTCCTCACATAAAACTGGCATATGTGCAAGTATTTCCTCAGGTGTTATGTCTTCTGCCATTACTACAAGTTTTGCTTGTCCGCGTTCTACTTGTTTTGTAACTTCATTTGCTCCTTTACTAATTTTGCCACTATCTCTAGCTTTTTCTACAAGATCATAGGCTAAATCTTGGATTTCTTTTGGTGTTTGAAATTTTACATACATCGGCATAGTTTTTTAGACTCCTTAATTTTAAGCTTTCATAGACATATTCTTACTAGATATGTAAAGCACTTGAATACCGGTCTATTATAAAAAGGTTATTCAAGTAAAAGCTTCATCCCGAAATGAAGCCTTGAGTGAACATCTTTGACCTCTATTTTTTAAAGATTACCGTACAAGAGGCGTCTGAAACATCGTTCAGTAAGCCTTTTTATAGTCCGATGACCACCCAAAA
>Ga0299915_10000428_pt1 | contig 32187 bp, 27 predicted proteins | sample RVTome_13_FD_200263 | JGI IMG/M metagenome (GOLD analysis project Ga0299915, IMG submission 200263) | Soil microbial communities from uranium-contaminated site in the Upper Colorado River Basin, Wyoming, United States - RVT92D227 (version 2) ...
GGTCCTGATCCTGCTGCCGATCGCGGTGCGTGCTCGGCCGTGGCCGCGCGGGCGTGCGTGGGTGTACCTCGTGATCGCGGGCGTGCTCGACGCCGCGGCATACTTGCTCGTCTACCTCGGCGAGGAACGCGTCTCCGGCGCCGTCGCCGCGGTGCTCTATGGCACGCAGCCCCTGATCCTCGCCGTGCTGCTGACCGTCGCGCGGATGGAGCGCATCACGCGGCGCCACGTGATCGGCGCGCTCGTCTCGCTCGCCGGGGTGACCGTGCTGTTCCTCGATCGGCTCGACATCTCGGCGCACCAGGCCGCCGGCGTGGTCATGGTGATCGGCTCGGTCGTCTTCGCCACCGCGTACTCGATGATCATGAAGCGGCAATCGAGCAGCGTGCATCGCGTCGTCTCGACGACCGTGTTCCTCGGGGTGACCGCGCTGGTGCTCTCCACCGTCGCGCTCGTCGCGCAGGAGCCGATGCCGTGGCCACCGCCGTTCGAGGCGAGCGCGGCGCTGCTCTACCTCGCGATCATCGGTACGGTCGTCGCGTTTCTGGTCTACTTCTGGCTCCTCGGCAAGACCAGCCTGCTCGTGACGAGCACTTTGGTATTCGTGTTCCCGCTCGTCGCGCTCGTGACCGATGCGCTCTTCGAGCGTGAGCTGCCTCTCAACGGACGAGCGTATCTCGGGGTCGCGATCACGCTCCTGGGCCTCGGCGTGAGCCTCCGGAGGTCGTGATTGCGCACGGGGCTGCCATACGCGATCCTGTAGCCGTGCTTCGCGTCGTGGTCCCGCTGCTGGTCGCGACCGGCTGCGACCTGGTGTTCACGCTCGAGGCGCCGCCACCGGTGTCGGCCTGCGGCACGTATCGGGACGTCGAGCAGCTCGCCTTCGGGCCGGACCTCGAGGACGTCACGGACTTCAGCGTCGACGACACCGGGATGACGGGCTTCGTGATGGCGAGGAGCCCGATCGTGAACCGCCAGCGCATCACCGCGATCCAGCGGGTGGACGGCGTCTGGGTTCGCGATCCGACACGCGAGGCGAACCTCGAGGTCCTCACCAACCTCGACAAGGTCACGTTCGGCAGGATCGCTCCGAACGGAGAGGCGTTCCTGGCGAATCGCAGTCAGGCCGAGGATGACTTCCGGGTGTTTCGATACATCTTGAACACCAACGGGTGGGGTTCGCGAGAGCAGGTCTCGCCGACCAACACGCTCGAGTCGACGTTCGCCGGTGGCGAGATCGAGATCAACGACGGCTTCGGCCCCGACCGGTTCTTCCGGCACATCCCGATCCTCCACGCGTCGGAGCAGGGCGAGCGGTTCCTGTCGATCGCGTCGAGCGAGCCCCTCGCCGTGGAGTGGTTCGAGCCCCTCGATGAAGGACGGCTCATCACCGAGGAGATCAACGAGCGCCACGAGGTGACGATGGCCGCGCTCGCGCTCGGTCCGAGCAACGACCTCGTGATGGCGTACGCCGCGCTCCCCGAAGGTGCGACCGCGGGCTCGCAGCTGTTCCTCACCGAGAAGGACGGCAAGCGTTACCCTGTCGGAGCGCTCCTCGACGAGCTGGACGAGCCGGGCGACGAGGTCGAGCCGTTCTTGAGCCGGGATTGCTCGAAGCTGTTCTATCGGCGCGGCGACGCGATCTTCATGGCGCAGCCCGAGACCGCGATTCCGTGAGGCTCACCTCGGGAGAACAGCCCGAGCCGTGGTTGAGCCCGGGCTGCGCGGCGCACTACTATCGGCGCGACGACGCGATCTTCATGGCGCAGGCCGAAGTCGCAAAGTAAGAGAGCCCATGCCCGCCCCGCGTGACTCGCCGTGGATCTTCCGCACCTACGCGGGGCACACGAGCGCGAGCGCCTCGAACGAGCTGTACCGGCGCAACCTCGCGGCGGGCCAGACCGGGCTGTCGATCGCGTTCGATCTCCCGACGCAGTGCGGCTACGACGCCGATCACGTGCTCGCGCGGCCCGAGGTCGGCAAGGTCGGCGTACCGATCGCATCGCTCGACGACATGCACGCGCTGTTCGACGGGATCCCGATCGAGCGGATGAACACGTCGATGACGATCAACGGCACGGCGATGTGGCTGCTCGCGCTGTACGTCGGGCTGGCTCGCGAGCGCGGCGTACCCGAGCTCGGGCTGCGTGGGACGATCCAGAACGACATCGTCAAGGAGTACCTGGCACGCGGCACGTACATCTTTCCACCGGAGCCGTCCCTCGAGCTGATCGCCGAGACCTACGAGTACTGCGTCGCGCGGATGCCGCAGTGGAATCCGTCGAACATCTGCAGCTACCACCTGCAGGAGGCGGGCGCGACGCCGGTGCAAGAGCTCGCGTTCGCGCTGGCCGACGCGATCGGCGTGCTCGATCGCGTACGAGCGCGCGGCCGCGTCGACGAGGCCGCGTTCCAGCAGTGCGTCGGTCGGGTCTCGTTCTTCGTCAATGCGGGGATGCGGTTCGTCGAGGAGATGTGCAAGATGCGCGCGTTCGTCGAGCTGTGGGACGAGGTGACGCGCGAGCGCTACGGCGTCACCGACCCGAAGCTGCGGCAGTTTCGCTACGGCGTGCAGGTCAACTCACTCGGGCTCACCGAGCAACAGCCCGAGAACAACGCGTGGCGGATCCTGATCGAGGCGCTCGGCGTCACGCTCTCGAAGGACGCGCGGTGCCGTGCCCTGCAGCTCCCGACGTGGAACGAGGCGCTGTCGCTGCCGCGGCCGTGGGATCAGCAGTGGTCGCTGCGGCTGCAACAGATCCTCGCGTACGAGACCGACCTCCTCGAGTACGGCGATCTGTTCGCCGGATCGCCCGTCGTCGCGGCCAAGGTCGGCGAGCTGTGCAGGGCCGCGCGCGACGAGCTCGCACGGATCGCGCAGGTTGGCGGGATCCAGGGCGCGATCGAGAGCGGTTACTGCAAGCAAGAGCTCGTGCGTTCGATGACCGCGCGCATGGCACGGATCGAGCGTGGCGAGCAGATCGTGGTCGGCGTCAACCGGTGGACCGAGGCCCTGCCGTCGCCGCTCGTCGGTGGTGACGACGGTGGCGTGTTCCGGTCCGATCGCTCCGCAGCGGATGCGGCGCTCGCGTCGCTCGAGCGCACGCGCGCGACTCGCGATGCAGGTCGCGCACGCGAGGCGATCGCCGGCCTCGAAGCCGCGGCCCGGGCCGGCCACCCGATCATGGAGGCCTCGATCGAGTGCGCCCTCGCGCGGGTCACCACCGGCGAGTGGGCGGGAACGTTGCGCGGCGTCTGGGGCGAGTACCGCGCGCAGACCGGCGTCGGAGTGGCGCAGGCCGGCGGCGGCGGTGCGGGGTGGGACGCGCTGCGTGCCCGCGTCGCGAAGCTACCGCGGCGGCCGAAGCTGCTCGTTGGCAAGCCCGGCCTCGATGGCCACTCCAACGGTGCCGAGGTGATCGCCGTGGCCGCCCGCGACGCCGGCTTCGAGGTCATCTATGCCGGGATCCGCCTCGAGCCAGCGGCGATCGCGCAGACCGCAGTCCAGGAAGACGTCGACGTGATCGGCCTGTCGGTGCTCTCGGGATCGCACCTCGAGCTCACGGCGGCCCTACTCGAAGAGCTACGGGCGCGAGGGGCCGGGGACCTGCCGGTCGTGGTCGGTGGCGTCATTCCGGCGCACGATCACGAAGAGTTGCGCCGGCTCGGGGTGCGTCGGGTGTTCACGCCGTCGGACTTCAAGCTGGTCGAGATCGTGGCTGCGCTCGTCGATCTCTGCAGCTGACCGGGTCACGGCAAAATCATCGCGGTCCGCACACCTTGTCGTCGACGGGGGTTCCGCATAGATTCGCGGATCTATCCATGGGGATTGCAGATTTTTTCCGCCCCAAGCACCGCCATAGCGACGTCCGCGTGCGGAGCGAAGCCGTCAAGGCTTTGACCACGGACGACGCTACCACCCTGATCCAGATCGCCCGGACCGATCGCGATATCGGCATTCGCCGCATCGCGATCGGGAAGATCGAGGAGCCCGCAATCCTCGCAGAGCTCGCCTCGGCGGAGCCCGAACGCAGCCTGCGAGACTTCGCCGGCGAGCGAGCGGCTCAGCTCTGGCAATCCGCGGCGTGCTCCGAGGATCCCGACGAGGCGGGCAACGCGCTCTCCGGGATCATCAAGCTCGGCGATCAGCACGTGCTGGTCGACGTGGTCGTGATGGCCGAGCTGCCGACGATCCGCAAGCGCGCGTTCGGCGAGCTGCGCGATCCTCGCGCGCTGGCCGCGCTCGCCAAGAGCGACGCCCCGCAAGACCTGCGGACCGCCGCGGTCGCGCGGATCGACGACGGCGACGTGCTGCGCGCCCTCGCGATCGACACCACGCAGAAAGAAGTCGGGCTCGCGGCGGTCGAGAAGATCGACGACGTCGACCGGCTCGAGCACGTCGCGCAGAAGGCGAAGAACAAGGCGGTGCGCCAGAAGGCGCGCAAGATCGTCGGCGAAATCGAAGAGGCCGAGCGCGCGAAGAAGCCCGGTGTCCCCGACGACGTGAAGCGCAAGCGCGCCGAACGCGCACAGCTGTTGCGCGAGGTCGAGGCCGTCGCGGAGAGCTTCGACTTCGCGAAGGCGAGCGAGATCGTCCGCAAGGCGCAGGCCGCGTGGGCGACGCTGGGCGAGGAAGCCGACGATCGGTTCACGAAGACCGTCGAGCGGTTCTGGCGGCGCAAGGAGATCCACGAGCAGACGGCGCGCGGTGCCGACGAGCTGCGCGTGATCGAGCGCGAGGCGCAGGCAGCCAAGGAACGCGCGTCCGCCGAGCGACGCAGGGCCGAGAAGGCCGCCACGCCCGGAGACGACAGGCCGGCCCCCGAGCCGGAGGCCATCGCGGCGCCGGATCCGGCGCGCGAGGCCGAGGACGCCGCACGGCGCGAGGAGCGCGATCGGCTGCGTGCCGAGGATGAAGCGCGCAGGCAGGCGCAGGCGACGGAGCGCGCGGCCAGGGCCAAGGAAGATGCCGAGCGCGGAGCCGCGGTCGCCACGAGCTTGCGCGCGCTGTGCGACGACATGGAGCAGCTGGCGGATGCGCAGGGCCGCGACGCCCGCGGCATCGATCGCTTGCTCGGGCAGGCAGCGAAGGCGTTCGAGGCGATCGGCAAGGTGCCAGCCGCCGAGCGCGACCAGATCGCCGATCGTTATCGCGTGTCGCGCGGCAAGCTCGTCACGAAGGCCGGCGAGCTGCGCGAGGCCGAGGACTGGGAACGCTGGACCAACGTGCCGAAGGCCGAGGCGCTGATCGAGACCGCAAAGCAGATGGTCGATGCGCCGGCGACGCCGGATCTCGGCAACCGGCTACGCGGGCTGCAGGCGCTGTGGAAAGAAGTCGGCCCGATGCCGCAGCGCCGTTCGAAGGAGCTGTGGGACCTGTTCAAGACGACGTGCGATCAGGTCTACGACAAGGTCAAAGGCGTTCGCGCCGTCGAGAGCGAGAAGTTCGGCGAGGTGACCAAGGTCAAGGAGGCGCTGATCGCCGAGGCCGAGTCGATCGCCGAATCGACCGACTGGGCGGCGACCGCCGAGAAGCTCAAGGGCTTGCAGGCGCAGTGGAAGGCATCCGGCCACCTGCCGCGCAAGCAGGGGGACGAGCTGTGGAAGCGATTCCGGAGCGCGTGCGACAAGTTCTTCGAGCGCCGCAAGCCGCTGCTCGACGCGCAGCACGACGAGGAAGTCGCGAACCTCCAGCGCAAGCACGGGCTGATCGCGCGCGCGCAGGCGGTCGCCGACGGCGCACCCGGCGAGGGTGGGTGGGGCAAGGCGATCGGGACGATCAAGGACCTCCAGGCCGAGTGGAAAGAAGTCGGCTACGTACCCAGGCGCGACGCAGACGCCGTCTACCGCGCGTTCCGTGCCGCGTGCGACTCGCTGTTCGCGAAGCGCGACGCCGCGCGCGACGGCGAGGCCAACGCGCATCGAGCCGAGCTCGACGGCATGAAGGCCGAGATCGATGCGGTGATCGCCGGTGGCGATGACGTGGTCGCGCGCGCGATCGCGGTGCGTGCCAAGGCGCGCGAGGCGGAGGCACTCGCGGGCGAGGTCGACGCGATGGTGCGCCACGTACTGGCGAACCATGCCGACGCGGTGAAGGGCACCGAGCTCGATCCGGCGCAGCTGCGCGCCAAGCGCGAGAAGCTGATCGCGCGCGTCGAGGAGCTGTTGCCGAAGCAGGTCGCGGCGGCCGAGCCCGGTCCGGCGGACATCGCGTCGCGGCTCAAGGCAGCGATGCGCAAGAACGCGTTCGGCGATCTTCGGTTCTCGGGTCGCGATCCGATCGAAGTGCTCGACGAGCTACGCACGACGTGGACCGAGATCGGGCCCGTGCTCGACGACGAAGATCACGCCCAGGCCGAGCGCTTCGAGGAGGTCATCGGTCGCGTGCTCGAGGCCAACGGCGCTCAGCCACGCAAGGCCGACGAGGCAGAGGGAGGCGCGCGCCGTCGCCGCCGCGATCGTCACGGCAGTCAGCAGCCGATCGTGTCGCATGCCGACGCAACCCCGGTGCTCGTCTCGGTTCCCACGACCACGCCACCGGTGCCGGCCCCCGCGTTGCCACAGTTCGAGATCGAGATCGTGCCCGACGCCGCCGCGAGCGCCGTCTCCGCGATCGCCGCGCCGGACGAGATCACGTCGACCTCGTCGGTCCCGATCGCGACCCACGATGCGATCACGCAGCCCGCGAAGTTGCCGCCCGAGTTGCCCATCGGCCTGTCGGAGCAGGCGGTCATCGTCGCGCCCATGGCCGCGGCTCCGCGCCGCAAGTCGCTCTCGGAGATCCCGCCGCTCGACAGCCTCGATACCGGCTGGGATCTCGGTGACGTCGATCCGACGGCGGGGAGTGCAGCACCGGCGGAGGAATCACCACCATCCTCACTCGAGATGGCCGGCGATGGCTCCACCGAAGGCGACGGCCTCGATAGCGTCGACTAGTACTTCGCCACAGAGGTTTTGACCGGTTGAACTTGCTCAATCCGACGAGCCCGAGCCCGAGCCCGAGCCCGAGAGCTTCACAACCATCGCTGTGAGCATGGCCACGATTCGCAGGAGCACAGCACGACCTGCGGGCGACTCGTCGGTCGTCAGGGAGAGCACCCGGCAGGCATCGAGGATCGCTGCCGACTCGGTCGCAGAACGTCGAGCCGTTCGATAGAATCGAGCCTTGTCCGCAGGGGCGAACTCGCCCGCACCCTCAGCGATGTTGAACGAGATCGAACTGGCCGCCCGCCGCAATTGGTCAGCGAGGTAACCTCTTCCTCGAGGCCACGAACCCGCAACTGTATCCGCAAGCACCAGGAACTGGATTGCGGCCTGGTACACGTCGAGACACTCGTGCTCGAACTCGCTCATGTCCAAGCTATCGGCCGGTCCCACGCCGAGGTTGCCGAGAACTTTCGGGCTCGGGCTCGGGCTCGGGCTCGATTGAACCATTCATCTCCTCTGTGGCGGTGCACTAGCTCCGGCGGCCGAGCACGCCGCGCATCGTGATGGCGCCGACCACGATCGCGCCGCCGACCAGCGCCCAGTTGCCGGGCCACTCAGCGAACGCGATCGCGACCCATAGCGGCGAGAGGATCGGCTCGATCACCGGGATCAGCATCACGTCGATCGCGGTCGCGTGCCGGATCGCCGCCGCGTAGCACAGGTACGCCGCGGCCTGCTGGAACACGCCGAGCGCGAGCAGCGCGCCCCAGCCGGTGAGGTCGGGCAATGGCTCGAAGCACCAGAACGGCGCCCCGATCACGGCGCCCAGGAGGTTGCCGAGCAACAACGGTCGTAGCGGATCGATCGCACGGCCCTCGGGCCCTGCCTCGGGCCCGAGCAGGGCGACCTTGCGCATCGTCATCGCGCCGAATGCGAACGCGACCCCGGCGCCCAGGGCGACGACGTTGCCGAGGGCATGGTCGAACGTGAGCCGCTCGACGAAGAACAACGTGATTCCGCCGAGCACGAGGAGGATCGTCAGCCAGTCGAGCCGCGTCGCGCGCTCGCCGAGGAACCACTGGCCGAGCAACGCGACCCAGATCGGCGCCGAGTACTGGATCAAGATCGCGTTTGCGGGAGTGGTCAGCTTGTTGGCGACGATGAACAGCCCGGTGGTCGCGGCGAGCGCGAATGCGGCGCCCCATTCGGCGCGGTGGATGCCGCGCATCGTCGGCCGGCGGATCGACCACAACAGGATCGCGGCGATCGCGCAGCGCGCCGACCAGATCGCGCCGGGGTGCCAGTCGACGAGCTTGATCAACACGCCCGCGGAGCTCCAGAACAGGCCGCACAGCGCGAGCAGGGTCAGCGCGCGGCGATGTTCGGCGGTCCCCACGACGAGGCCACACGCTACTCGATCCAGCCGTGCGATGACTCTCGGGCTCGGCGGCGTTTACATCACAGCGTGACTGGGTATCCTGCGCGCGCAGTGACGTCTCTTTTGACCGCCGACGATCTGTTCCTGTTCAACCAAGGGACGCACTACCGGCTCTACGAGAAGCTCGGCGCGCATGTCGTCGATGGTGGAACGTACTTCGCGGTGTGGGCGCCGAACGCGAAGCACGTCAGCGTGATCGGCGACTGGAACAGCTGGCGTGCCGGTGACGGAGACCTCCGGCCGCGCGAGTCCTCGGGGATCTGGGAAGGTGTCATCAGAGGGATCGGCCACGGCTCTCGGTACAAGTACGCGATCGTCGGGCCCGACGGCGCGACGCGGGAGAAGGCCGATCCGTTCGCGGCGCGCGCGGAGCACCCACCGGCCACGGCATCGATCGTGTGGCAGCCGAAACACGAGTGGAACGACGCGGCGTGGCTCGCCTCGCGCCCCGCGCGCCAGTCACGCTCGGCTCCGATCAGCATCTACGAGGCGCACCTCGGATCGTGGCGGCGCGATCACAACGAGGTGCTCGGCTACCGCCAGCTCGGCGAGCTGATGGGCGAGCACGTCTCGAACCTCGGATTCACCCACATCGAGCTGATGCCCATCATGGAGCATCCGTTCTACGGATCGTGGGGCTATCAGGTCACCGGGTTCTTCGCCCCGACGACGCGCTATGGCGCGCCCGAGGATCTGATGGCGATGATCGACGGGCTGCACCAGCGTGGCATCGGCGTGATCATCGACTGGGTGCCGGCGCACTTCCCGACCGATGCGCACGGCCTCGGCCTGTTCGATGGGACGCACCTCTACGAGCACGCCGATCCACGACGAGGATTTCATCCCGACTGGACGAGCCTCATCTTCAACTACGGCCGCCACGAGGTGAAGTCGTTCCTGATCTCGTCGGCGATCTCGTGGCTCGACCGCTATCACGTCGACGGGCTGCGGGTCGACGGCGTCGCCTCGATGCTGTATCGCGACTACTCGCGCAAGGCCGGCGAGTGGGTGCCGAACGAGGACGGCTCGAACCACGACCGCGACGCGATCACGTTCCTGCAGGACTTCAATCGCGCGGTCTACGGCGCGTATCCCGACGCGCAGACGATCGCCGAGGAGTCGACGGCCTGGGGCGGCGTCTCGCGACCGCCCGAGCACGGCGGCCTCGGCTTCGGCTACAAGTGGGACCTCGGCTGGATGCACGACACGCTCTCGTTCCTCGAGCGCGAGCCGGTCCATCGGAAGTTTCACTACGACCAGCTCACGTTCCGGTCGATCTACGCGAACACCGAGAACTACATGCTGCCGCTCAGCCACGACGAGGTCGTGCACGGCAAGGGCTCGTTGCTCTCGAAGATCCCGGGCGACCCGTGGCAGAAGTACGCGTCGCTGCGCCTGCTCTACGGCTATCAGTGGACGCTGCCCGGCAAGAAGCTCCTGTTCATGGGCAACGAGCTCGGGGTCTGGAACGAGTGGAACCACGACGGCGAGCTCGACTGGGCGCTCGGCGCGCACCCGAGCCACGCCGGCATCGGGCGCTGGATCGGCGATCTCAACGGCGCGTACCGCAAGTATCCGGCGCTGCATCACGGCGACTGCGAGACGTGGGGCTTCAAGTGGCTCGTCGGTGACGACCGCGACGCGAGCGTGATCGCGTACGCGCGCTACAGCGGTCAGCCAGGGGACTGCCCCATCGTCGTCGTCGCGAACTTCACGCCGGTACCCCGCGAGGGCTACCGCATCGGCGTGCCGCTGGGCGGGTTCTGGCGCGAGATCCTCAACTCCGATGCCGAGGCCTACTGCGGCAGCGGGATCGGCAATCGCGGTGGCATGCAGACGGACAACATCGCGTGCCGCGGTAACGAGCACTCCCTCCTGCTCACCGCGCCCCCGCTCGGCATCGTCGTGTTCGCTGCGGAATCGTAGGTCAGAGGCCTCATCCGGCGTCGCGATGGTGTTAGCGTTTTTCATCTGTGAGCGACAAGTGGGTCTGCATCCACGGGCACTTCTACCAGCCACCACGTGAGAACCCGTGGCTCGAGGCGATCGAGCCACAACCGAGCGCGCATCCGTATCGCGACTGGAACGAGCGAATCACCGCCGAGTGCTACCGGCCGAATGCCGCGGCGCGGGTGGTCGACAACTCGAACCACATCATCGGGATCGTCGACAACTACCAACGGATGAGCTTCAACGTCGGGCCGACGCTGATGTCGTGGCTCGAGGAGCACGCGCCCGACGTCCACACCGCCCTCATCGAGGCAGACCGGGCGAGCGCGCTGCGTTTCGGCGGTCACGGGTCGGCGATGGCGCAGGCGTACAACCACATGATCATGCCGCTGGCGTCGGCACGCGATCGCGTGACGCAGGTGCGCTGGGGCATCGCCGACTTCGTGAAGCGCTTCGAGCGGATGCCCGAGGGCATGTGGCTGCCGGAGTGCGCCGCGAACACGCCATCGCTCGAGGCGCTCGCAGCCGAAGGGATCCTGTTCACGGTGCTCGCGCCGAGCCAGGCCAAGGCGTGGCGGCCGCCCGGTGGCCAGTGGCGGACCAACCCGATCGACCCGGGTCGCGTCTACAAGTACAACCTGCCGTCGGGGCGCTCGATCGATCTGTTCTTCTACGACGGCGCGACCGCGCAGGCCGTGGCCTTCGAGCGGCTGCTCGCCGACGGCCACCAGATCATCTCGCGGATGGTGAACCGCGATCGCGCCGAGGGTGGCGAGCCGACGCTGTGTCACATCGCGACCGACGGCGAGACCTACGGCCACCATCATCGCTACGGTGACATGGCCCTCGCGTGGGCCCTCGCCCAGGTCGAGAAGGGCTGGAGCGGCACGCGCCTGACGAACTACGCCGAGTACCGCGCGAAGGTGCCGGCGACGTGGGAGGTGCTGCTCGCCGAGGACACGTCGTGGAGCTGTGCGCACGGAGTTGCTCGGTGGCGCGACGACTGCGGCTGCAACAGCGGCGGCAAGCCCGGCTGGAACCAGCGCTGGCGCCGGCCACTCCGTGATGCGCTCGACTGGCTGCGCGAGCAAGCGGCCGCCGCGCTCGACGGCGTCGGGCGGTTGTTGTTCGCGGATCCGTGGGTCGCACGCGATGCGTACATCGAGGTGCTGCTCGAGCGCACCGCCGCCGCGCGCGATCGATTCCTCGAGGCGCACGCCTCGCATCCGCTGGATGCCGGCGAACGCGTGCGCGCGCTGTCGCTGATGGAGATGGCGCGGCACTCGATGCTCATGTACACGAGTTGCGGCTGGTTCTTCGACGAGCTCTCCGGCATCGAGACCGTGCAGTGCATGCAGTACGCGGCGCGAGTCGCCGAGCTGATCGAAGAGGTCGGCGGCGATCCCGTCGAGCCCGGGTTCGTCGAGCGGCTGAGCGTGGCGAAGTCGAACATGCCCGACGAGGGGGATGGCCGGAAGGTGTGGGCACAGCGCGTGCTGCCCGCGAGGATCGATCCGGAGAAGGTCGGCGCGCACATCGCCGTGCTCACGCTGGTCGAGCCGGACGCGGCGAAGAGCTTCGATGTGTTCGGCTATCACGTCGACTTCATCGATCGGATGGAGCGCCGCAGCGGGCGTGCACGGATCGTCTCCGGTACGGTACGCGTACGCTCGCGGCTGACCGAGGCGACCACCGCCCTGTGCTTCGCGGGGCTTCACCTCGGCGAGCAGCACGTCACCGGCGGTGTGCGACGACCGCCCGGCGCCGCGGAGTGGGCCGCGATCGTCGACGAGCTTTCGGGCGCGCTCCAGACCGCCGACGTGTTCGCCGCACAGCGCGCGATCGATCGTCACTTCCCCGGGGCGCAGCTCTCGCTCTCGGCGCTGCTACCGGGCAGCCGCGAGCGCGTGCTCTCGGCCGTGCTCGGCGAGGCGATCGCGAATGCCGAGGCCGAGCTCGCCGACGCCTACGATGCACGCGCACCGCTGATCCGCTGGCTCGTCGCACGCGAGCTGCCGGTTCCGGACGTGCTGTACACGACCGTGCAGGCGGCGTTGCACCGTCGCGTGCTCACGAACCTGCGCGCGCGCGATCCGAGCTTCCAGGACCTGCGCGATCACATGATCGAAGCGGCGCTCGTCAAGGTGAACCTCGACACGCCGGAGATCGCGCTGGCGGCGAGCGAGAGCCTGCGCGCCCTGATCGATCGGGTCGCGGGGCCCGACGGCGAGCTCGATCCCGCCGCGCTCGATATCGTCGCGAGCGCGGCCGAGGTCGCCGCGCGGATGAAGAGCGCGGTCGATCTGTGGTTCGCGCAGAACGCGACGTTCCGGCTGCTCGAGCGACTTCCCGGCCTGCGCAAGCGAAGCGAAGCCGGGGAGCTCAAGGCGGCGCTGCTCGCGGCCGACCTCGGGCGGCTCGCGAGCGCGCTCCGCCTCGCGGTCCCTCGGTGAGCAGGGGCACATGACCGAGACGGCACCATTTCGCGAGCGCCCGAGGTTCTTGCTGTGCCCTCGATGCGGCGAGATGCTCGACCACGCCTTCGATGCCGTGCTCTCGTGTCTGCGTTGCGAGGGCGTGTGGATCGCGCCGCTCACCGCCGAGAAGGCGTTTGGTGATCCGAAGTGGCCACACGCAAACGCGATGTGGTGGCGAAACTCGCTCGAGTGCCCGGAGTGTTCGCACGTGGGCGTGACCACGGTGATGACCGCCGCGATGGCCGATGGGGTGGTCGTCGATCGATGTCAGAGCCACGGGCTCTGGCTCGATCGCGGAGAGCTCGGTCGCTTGATGGGCGGCGCGACCGCCGACGTCCACGGCGACGATGACCTCGCGGCGCTGCGCGAGAAGCTCTCGATCGGCGAGGTCGATCTCGAGCAGCTGCTCAAGCGACGCGAAGCGTGGCGCTCGGACGTGCTGCAGCGGCGCCAGGCCGCGACCGAGTACCGGCTCTGGCTCGAGGCCGAGCAGCGCCGCCGGATCGAGGCGGCCGAGAACCTCGTGAAAGCCGAACGCGAACAGGAAGCAGCCGAACGCAGGCGCGCGGCCGAGCACTCCGAACGCGAACGAACGCTGGCCGAGGCGGCGCATGCCGCCGCGCGAGCGCTGCTCGAGGCCAGGCGCGAGCGCGAGCGAAATCTGCAGCGGCTCGGCGACGCGCGCCAATCCGCTTCGGCCGAGGTCGCCCGGCTCGAGACCCAGATCATCATGGTCCGCCAGCAGCTTCGCTCGACGGAGGCCGAGCTCGAGGGTGCGCGGGTCCGGCTCCGCGCGGTCGACGATCAGCTCGAGGCGCTCCAGCCGTGATCTGCGGTGTAAGGTAGCCGCGATGTTTGCAGATCTCGCCGCTGATACCGCGGTGCGTGCCGATCCCGAGACGCCGGGGCGCTACCACGTGACGCTGCCGGATCACTGGGACTATCTCTTGCCGTCGGGGGGCGCGGTGATGACGTGCGCGTTGCGTGCGGCGGAGGCTGCGCTCGCGGAACCTCTGCTCCGGCTCGCCTCGGCGACGACGATCTTCTGCACGCCGATCAATCCCGGCAAGCTCGTTGCCGATGTCGTGGTGCTTCGCCGCGGCGGCAGCACCGCACAGCTCCGGGTCTCGATGCGCCATGCCGCGCCGCCGCCCGATGCGGACAACGCGGGCCTCGAGCTGACGGTCACGTTCTGCCGCGAGCGCAAGGGCGCCGACGTCCGCGGCGTCGCGTTTCCCCAGGTGCGCTCGCTCGCGGACTCGCTGCCGGTCGAGGACGGCGCGTCGAACAATCCGCACACGCGGTTTCGCTTCTACCACCAGCTCGAGTGCAAGATCGCCGAGGGCGATCGGTTCTGGTCGTCGGGGCTCGAGGCGGGCCCGGCACGGTACTCCCGATGGCTGCGCTATCGGATCCCGCAGCGCGATGCGCAGGGCCGGCTCGACCGGCTCGCCCTGCCGCCGCTCATCGATACGATGCCGACGGCGCTGCACCGCGCGATCGGTCCGGGCGCGTACCGGTTCTACGCGCCGAGCCTCGATCTGACGACCTACGTCGTCGACGACACGCTACGCGAGTGGCTGCTCGTCGCGGTGACGATGCGCCGCGCGCGAGGCGGCTGGGCGATCGCCGACGCCGAGATCTGGGACGACGAAGGCAAGCTCCTCGCCTACGGCAGCCAGGCGATGTACCTGCACACGCTCGCCGGCGAGCCCCCGGTGATCGACGCGACGCGCCGATAGCTACCGGAGAACGTGATCTACATCCGCGTGTAGTCGGATTGCCCACCACGCGGAGACGCTCGGGGTGGGCTACAATTTTCGACGATGCGTTGGCTCTGTCTGATCGCGCTCGTGGGTTGTGCCAGTGGCAAGGCAGGCTCCGATGTCGATGGCGGTCCGGATATCGGACCGCGCGTCGATGCCGGTAGCTGCGGAGAACCCGGGCAGCTCCCCTGCAACGCGGTGTTTGTCGCCAAGTCGGGGAGTGACTCCGCGAACGGTACCAAGCTCGAGCCACTCAAGACGATCAGCGCCGCGATCACGAAGGCCGCCACGCTGTCCCCGCCGCTGCCCGTCTTCGTCCAGGCCGGCACGTACAACGAGGCGATCGTGATGTCGCCCGGCATCGATGTCTACGGCGGCTTCGACGAGACGTGGGCTCGCAATCCCGCCGTCACCACGGCGATCGAAGCGGCCTCGCCGGCCGTGCGATTCGAGGCGATCACGGTCGCGACCAGGCTCGACGGTGTGACCGTGAAGAGCGATGACGCGGTGACCGCCGGTGGTAGCTCGATCGCGATCGTCGTCACCGGCTCGCAGATGGTCGAGCTCGTCGATGTCACGGTGCAGCCGGGCATCGGAGCCGACGGAGCCGATGGCGGCAGCGGCGGCAACGGTACCGGCGGCCAGAACGGGGTCGGCGGTCAGCCCGGTTGTGAGGACTCAGGCGGGCTCTGCGCGTCGTGCGGCCGCCCGCAGGGTGGTGGCGGTGGTGGAGCGCCGTGCGGCGGCACCGATGGCGGTCGCGGTGGCAATGCCGGACATGGTGGCAGCGGGGGAAGCGCGGGAGCTCCCGGCGCCGGCGGCACGCCCGGCGGTAACGGTGCACCGGGCGAGAGCGCCAACGGCGGTGGTGGAGGAGTTGCCGCGAACGGTAGCAACGGCACGCTCGGTACCGGCGGAGTCGAAGCCGGCGCGTTCGCCGGCGCGAGCTATGGCCCTGCAAACGGCGGTGCCGGCGGTGGGGGCAGCAACGGAAACGGCGGCGGTGGCGGCGGCGGCGGCGGCGGGGGGACCACCGATTGCGATTCGTATGGCTCCTCGGGCGGGGGCGGTGGTGGGGGTGGTTGCGGTGGTGGAGCGGGCACCGGCGGCGGCGGCGGGGGTGGTTCATTCGGCGTCGTCGCCGTGGACTCGACGCTCGCGATCAAGTCTTCGATGGTGACGGCGAGCCGCGGCGGTGACGGTGGAAGCGGTGGCTCGGGTGGCGCCGGTGGAACCGGCGGTGCCGGCGGAGCGGGTGGTCCGTACGGCGGCGGCGGCGAGCAAGACGATGGTGGAAATGGTGCAGCCGGTGGCAAGGGTGGAGCCGGCGGCCTCGGCGGTCACGGCGGCGGTGGCGGCGGCGGCCCTTCGGCAGCGGTCGTCTGCGTCGGGACGTCGACGATCACGGTTCCGCAGTCGATGCTCGCGGGTGGTACGGGCGGCAACGGCGGCCCTTCGGCGGGCAATGCGGGCCTCCCCGGCGCGTCGACGAACGCGATCGGCTGCTCGTTCTTTTAGCGCGGCAGGGCTTCGAGGTAGGTGATGTCCTCGCTCGCGCACCCGCCCGGAGTTGCGGTGGTGAGCATGCGCGTGCAATCGGCGAACCCGACGCTCCGAGCAGCACCTCCTGACGGCCGGCCACGCTGATGCCGGGAACCGGCGCTCCGAGCGTGTACTCGCGAGCCCGGCAGACCGAGACGCAGCCGTTCTTGCAGGCCGAGTACGGGCAATCGCATCCCGGTCGGCCATCGACCCATCCCGGCGAGGTCTTCGCCCGGGTCGACGAGCTCACCGGCTCGCCGCGGTTGAACAGCGAGATGCCGATCGCGACCCCGGCGATCGCGATGCCGCTTCGAGAGCGATCCGGACACCATCGCCGCCAGCGTGTCGGGATCTGGGCACTCCACGACCATGACTAGAGCCAGCCGCGACGACGGAACATCCAGAGCTGGATGGCGACCCCGACACCGAACAATCCGCACAGGACCCAGAACGCCCAGTTGTCCTCGCGGAACGGGACGCCGCCGACGTTGACCCCGAGCAAGGCACACACGAAGCCGAGCGGCAGGAAGACGGCGGTGATCATCGACAGCACGTAGAGCCGCTGGTTCGTCATCTCGGTGAGCCGCGACGCGAGCTCCTCCTGCGTCACCGAGGCGCGATCGCGGGCGGCGTCGAGCTCCTCGACGGTGCGGGTCATGCGATCCGCGATCTCGGTCACCTGATCGCGATGCGAAGCGCCGAACCAGGGCAGCGAGATCACGGCGAGCTTGCCGAGCGCCTCGCGTTGCGGCGCGAGAAATCGGCGCAGGGCGATCGCGCGGCGACGATTGTCGGCGATCCGCGAGCGCAGATCGCCCTTGCGGGTCTCGGTGAGGACCTGATCTTCGAGCGCCGCGATCGAATCGCCGAGGCCGTCGACGCGAGTGACGACGCCGTCGATGATCCGGTCGGTGAGCTGGACGGCGAAATCGCCGGCATCGCGGGGACCCTTGCCACGCTCCACGTCCGCGACCAGGCCCTTCAGCGAACGCGAGACACGGTGACGCATCGTGATCACGCGATGCTGTTCGATCCACGTCCGGATCGAGATCATGTCCTCGGGCTCGGCACCCTGGTTGACGTTGATCCCACGGATGATCAGCATCAGGTCGTCGCCGTGGGCAACCGCGCGCGGGCGTGGGTCGTGATCGACGAGCGCCTCGCGCATCAGCGGATCGATCTTCGAGTGCTCGAGGATCCACTTCGCGGTGTCGGGGATCGCGTAGTCGAGGTTCATCCACAACACACCGTCGCTCGGCGTCCAGCGCGCAACCCCATCCCAGTCGAGACGCTTGCCGCCGCCTTTGCCATCCAGCAGGTACGCCTGGAGCAGACCGGTCTCGGATGTGGACATGCCGAGGTGTTGTACTACGCTCGAGCGGTGCTTCGAGCGATCGCGGTGCTGATGACGCTGGTGGGGATTGCGGGCGCGGAGGTGAAGCAAGACGACCTCGTGGATGTCGCCGTGGCGATTCCGGACGCGGTGATCGACATGCGTTACGCCACCAAGGACAACTTCACCGGCGACGTGTTGTATCCGACGGCGCGCTGCAAGTTGCGGCGCGCCGTGGCCGCTCGGCTCGTCAAGGCGGCCGCGGTGCTGCGCAAGCAGGATCGCCGGCTGCTGATCTGGGACTGCTACCGCCCGACGTCGATCCAGAAGGTGCTGTGGAAGAAGGTCCCCGACCCGCGGTACGTCGCGGACCCGAAGGTCGGCTCGAAGCACGGCCGCGGTGCGGCGGTGGATCTCGCGGTCGTCGACCGGGACGGCAAGCCCGTCACGCTACCCACGAAGTTCGACGACTTCTCGCAGGCCGCACATCGCGAGCACGCGCTCGTCGGCGACCGGGGCCGCGAGGCGACACGGCTAGCGGAAGCCATGGCCGGCGCGGGGTTCATCGGGATCCCCACCGAGTGGTGGCATTTCGACGCACGCGACGGCGCGAAATACGCGCTCTCGGACGAGCCGCTGTAGCATCGAAGCCGCGTGGCATTGGCGATCCCCTACTACCCGGTCAACGAGTTCGGCCCGCTGATGAAGGGCCTCGTCATCGGCGGGGTCGGGATCCTCCACGTCTTCCTCGCGCAGTTCGCGATCGGCGGCGGCATGCTGCTGTACTACTTCGAGGGCCGAGCGCAGCGCGGCGATGCCGACGCGCGCAAGTTCGTCGACGGGTACTTTCGCGTGCTCGTGCTCGTCAGCTTCGTGTTCGGAGCGCTGACCGGCGTCGCGATGTGGTTCACGACCATCCAGGTCGGGGCGCGCACGATCGGCCTGATGGTCGACGAGTTTCATTGGCTGTGGGCCACCGAGTGGGTGTGGTTCTCGATCGAGGTGTGCGCCGGTTATGCGTTCTATCGGTTCGGGTCGCGGCTCGACGATCGCGCGCGGCGCTCGCTGCTCGGGCTCTACGCGTTCGCGGCCTGGATGAGCTTGTTCTGGATCAACGGGATCCTCTCGTGGCAGCTGACGCCGGGCGGCTGGCTCGACGGCAACGGGATGTGGGCCGGGTTCTTCAATCCGAGCTTCTGGCCGTCGCTGTTCTTCCGCACCGCGGTGGCGACCACGCTGGCCGCGCTGGTCGCGTGTGTCGTCATCAACACCATGGATCTGCCACGCGAGCGCAAGGCGGAGCTGATCCGTCGCGCGTCGCGGTTCGCCGCACCGATCGCGCTGATGCCGATCTTCGCGCTGTGGTTCCTCGCCGTGATCCCCGAGGACAGCCGGACGTGGCTGCTCGGCGGGAGCCTGCCGATGACGATGTTCGTCGGCGTCGCAGCGGGGGCGTCGATGCTGATCGGCGCGTACGTGATCGTCGGGATCATGATCAAGCGGTTGACGATCAACATCGCGACCGCGACGTTGCTGCTCGTGCTCGCGTTCGGCGCGACCGCGGCTGGCGAGTTCGTGCGCGAGGGCGCGCGCAAGCCGTTCACGGTGCGCGGCGTCCTCTACTCGACGTCGCTCACCCCGGCCGAGGTGGCGCACCTCCGGGTGACCGGTGCGACCGTGGGTGATCCATACCCGCTGCGCGACGAGGCACGCTATCCGACGGCACAGCTGCAACGCGGGGCGAAGGTCTTCCGCGTGCTGTGCGATGCGTGCCACACGAAGCACGGCTCGAACTCGCTCGTCGAGCTCGTCCGCACGTGGACCGATGATCAGATGCGGCTCAACATCGCGAAGCTGCAGCGCACGAAGGGCTTCATGCCGCCGTTCGCCGGCAATGCCGAGGACGTCGAGGCGCTCGTGCAGATGCTGAAGTGGGAAGTCGCGGGCACGCCGAGGTCCTGGCCCGCGAGCGCCGATCCGGCGGTCGTCGCGCAGATCGCGCGCTGGCTCGACGAGGTCGGCACGTCACCGATGGGAGGTCGCTGATGTGGCCGTTCACGGGCGAGGTCCACGGGGTGTGGCTGCTCATCTACATCCTGACGTTCGCGCTCCACGCGGTGTTCATCAGCTACGTCCTCGTCGGGACCGCGTACGCACTCGTGCAGGCTGTCCGGCGCTCGGACGATCCGATCGCGGAGCGCGTGCGCGATGTGCTGCCGTTCATGCTCGGCTGCGGGATCACGGCGGGCGTGGCACCGCTGCTGTTCCTGCAGCTGCTCTATCAGCGCCACTTCTACAGCGCGAACCTCATCCTCGGCCCGCGCTGGGGGGCGGTCGTACCCGCACTGATCATCGGGTTCTACGCGCTCTACGTGGCGAAGTCGTCGGTCAAGTGGCGGCGGCACGCGCTGGCCGCCGGAACCGTGTGCTTCTTGTTCGTCGCGTGGTCGTGGACCGAGATCCACCTGCTGATGCTCGACGAGCCGGCGTGGCGCACGATGTACACGGCGGGCACGCGGATCTACGGCGACGGCGGCGTGGCACCACGGCTGCTGCTCTGGCTCGGCGCGATGGTGACCCTGTTCGCGACCGTCTCGATCTGGTGGGCGAGCGGAGCCCAGCGCCGGCGGCTCGCGGTGATGGCGCTCGCCGGCCGGGTCATCGTGGGGCTCGCGGCGGCGTGGCTCGTCACCCAAGGCGCCTCGATCGAGGGTGCTGCGCACGGCTGGCTGTATCTCTTGATCGGCGCGCTCGTGATCGAGGCCGGAGGATGGGTCTGGATCTGGCGCGTTCCGGACGGAGTCGGTGCGCTCGTCGCGACCGCCGCTGGTACGGCCGCGCTCGTTGCCGGAGCCGTGGTGCGCGAAGCTCCACGCCTCGCGATCCTCGAGCCGCCACGTCCGGCCGCGCTCGAGGCCGGCGGATTTCCCACGTTCGTCGCGACGTTCGCGTTCGGCGTGCTGGCGATCGCGTGGATCGTGCAGACGATCCGCCGGGGCACGAGACCCAGGCCCGACTCATAGGTGATCACTCCAGGGTCGGGCTCCGACCACGACCAAGCCGCTCCGAAGTCTCCCCGACTTGCGATCGCGCTTGGGGGTCGAGCGACGCGCGTTGGCGAGCAAGAACGCCACTCCGTCGCGGAACGCCTCAGTGCTGACGCACGCTTGCGTCCGACGAGCTGCGCCGTGTGGGCGAGGAACCGCCTGAGGACGCACAGAGGCTCGCTCGAATGAGTCCTGCCGCGATGACTGGTTGGCCGAGCGCGTGCGAGACCTTGGTAAGCCCGGCGGTGGACAAGGCAGTCTCCGCTTCGCAAGCCCAGCCTGGAGGCTGTCGCTGTCGTTGTCGATCCCCCGGGATCTCCCGCCCGATACTCGAATTGGTCGTCGGGACGACGTGTCGCGTGCACATCGCTCGCCACAGCGCTCGGGCGCACGCGGTCGCGACGTCGCATACCTCCCGACGTAGAACGCGAGACGTTCGCAGAGGCTCCAGACCGAGGAAAGGTCGACGTCGCGATCGGGTGTCGCGGTCACGAGGGTCCCACGTGGGGCCGGGGCCGCTCGAGGTTGCATTGGTCACGAGGTCCTTCCGTCAGCGTTCGCGGCAGCAACCAGATCAGTGGTCATTGCTGGTGCTCGTCGGTGGGCGGAGGCGGATCGTGCGAGCACGATGCACCCGATCTCATTGTCCGGCCGCACGCAGGTGTCCTCGTCGAGAACGGTTCTTGCGATCTCACGAAGCCCGATTAACTCAGGGCTCGCACTCGCAGATCGCCGCGAACACCGTGTTGCACTTCTCGGTGACGATCTGGGTTGCCGAGACTGCAGCGACACAGTCCTGACCGCCTTGGGTATCGTCCGGTTCACCGCTGGCCCACGGCAGGAAGATCTGCGGCACGCCCTTCACGTTCACGAACGTGTTCTCGGTCTGGAGATCGTTGATGCCGACCCAGGACGTGGCGACGCCGGCGAGCGTGAAGAGCGCTTGAAGCTCGGCCGCGTCGTCGGGAATCGCGAGGTACGCCCGGCCTGGGGCGGTGGCGACACAGCTGTTGTGCTGGCCGCTCCAGTTGTCGCCGACGATCACCCGTTTGTAGAGGTGACCGGGTGCGCCGGCGAGCGGGTCGTAGCCGCTCGGGCAGCCAGCAGGTCCATCGTCGTTGGTGCCCGGGCTGTCGACCCCACCATCGTCGCCGCTGCCACCACCACCGACGCACTGGTTCGCGAACGTACCGGCCGATTCGCCGAACCGTTGCTGCGTTCCGGAGCAAGCACCGTCGAAGAAGCTGCAGAACCCCTCCGCCTCGCAGCGGCCTGCGGCTCCGCACTCGGCGTTGGTGTCGCAGCGAAACTCGGTCTGCCGCAGACAGCCTGCGGAGATCGCCGTGACGAGGATCAGCCATGTGATCTGCATCAGAACCGTCCCATCCAGGTGACGAGGCCACCGCCCTGCGCTGGGACCATGCCAACGCCGGTCGACGGCGCGCCACGATCGCGGACGAGATAACGCACGACACCCGCACCGACGAGCGCCGCACCTCCACCGAGGAGCGCGACCGAGAACGTCCGTTTCGAGTGCGCGCTGTCGACGAGTTCGTCGTAGCGAGTGAGCGACGGCGAGCTTTCGGCCGCATCGAGATCCGAGACCGCCCCGCGATACATCACGACGCCGACCACCACCGCCGTGACGCCTCCGATCACCAAGGTGTCGCCGAGCTTGTCCTTGTACCAGGGCGTGCCTCCCGACTCGCGAGCGCTGCGAGACGGTCCGGCCACGAACGGCGCCGGGCGCGGTTCGCGTCGAGGCGGAGCCACGACCGGCTTCGGCTCTGGCTTCGGCTCGGGTTTCGGCTCGGGTGGCGGCGGCTCGGGTTCGGGATCGGGCGGCGGTGGCGGCTGTGCCTTGCACGTCTCGATCGCTTGTGTGACGACCGCCTTCGCGTCGGGGTCTTTCGTGGCGGAGAGGAAACGCTGGTAGTAGGGGATCGCCTCGCTGCACCTGTCGAGCTTCACGTAGACCTGGGCGATCGCGAACAGCAACTCGGGCTGTGGATCGAGCTTGTAGGCCGCCTCCAGCTCGACGAGCGCGACGTCGAACTTGCCAGCCTCGTGTGCCTTCGTGGCTCGCGCGATGTGGGCCCGCGCGTCTTGCTTGGGCCCGCCGGACGCCACGTGTGGCACGGTGACGAGCAGCGCCGCGAGCGCGTAGCCGAGGTGTCGTGGCGTGGGTTGCATGATCATTTCTTCTTCAAGAACAGCGCGTCTGGATCCCACTTCGGCTTGGTGTTGACCGGCTTGAGCGCGGGCTGCTTCTTTGGTTGGGACTTGGCAATGCGCTTGACCGGCGTCTTCGTCGTGGGTCTGGGCGCAGGCTTGATGACCGGAGTGGGCGTTGGTGCGGGCTCGGGCTCGGCCACGATCTCCGGCAGCGGATCGACCTTCGGCTCGATCGCCGGCTCGACCTTCGGCTCGATCGCCGGCTCGATCTTCGGTTCGATCTTCGGTTCGATCTTGGGCTCGATCGGCTTCGCTTCGATCGCTGGTTGCTCGGTCTCGACCGGTGTTGGCGGCGACTCGGACCGCGCAGCCTTCAGATCGAGCAGTGGCTCGGGCTCGGGACCGACCGTCTTGGATCCGGTCATCACCACGACCAGCGCGCCGATCAGCGCCGCGCCCGCGATGCCCGCGGCGAGCCACCACCTGCGATCGCGGGTCGTCGGGGCTGCGTTGTCGTACGCCGATGCGGCTCGCGACTCCGGGCGTTCGATGAAGGGTGAGGGGAGCGGCGCGACGATGGCCGTGGGCTCGCGATCGGTGTTTCTCCCTTCGATGACCACCTTGGTCGAAGGCGCCTTGATCGGAGGAGGTGGTGGCGAGATGACCAGTGTCTCGACGTCGACGTCGGTCGGCAGGCGCTCGTGGGCTGGCTTCGAAGGAGTCCCCACGATCGGGTGCACCGGGACCGGTGACACGCCGTTCGGCGCTGTCTCGGGCTTGGTGTCCTCGCTCGTCGCGCTGGTCACCACGGGACTCGACTTCGCGGCGGGCTTCTTCAGCGGCGACGGCAGGGTCGCCTTCGACGCCGCGCGTGGTTTGTCCTTGTCGATCACCGATGGGAGTGTCTTCACGGGCTCACTCGAGAGCACGTCGAGTCGCGCTTGCTCGATCAACGAACCCTTCGCCGTCATCATCGATTTTGGGATCGTGCGCTGCTCGACGACCTCGGCGGACGGGGAGACCAGGCCGGCCTTGGATCCATCGAAGTCGAGCTTGATCTGCGTCATCGGTTTGGTATCGACCATCCAGGGCTCCGGCCGTTTTCCGAACAGCTTCTTCATGTAGGTCGCGAGCGCGGAGGTCGACATGCGAAGCCCCGCCTTGTCCGCGAAGTCCTCGAGTGCGGCACGCATCTCGTCCGCGGTCTGGTAGCGATCCGACGGCTCACGCGACAGGGCCTTGAGGATGATGTCCTCGAGCGGCTTCGGGAGGTCGGCGCGGTGAAGTGATGGCCGCGGGATCTCGCCCTCCACCACCATGCTCATCGTGAAGAACTCGTTGTCACCCTTGAACAGCCGGCGCACCGTGACGAGCTCGTAGAGCACGATTCCGAGCGCGAACACATCGCTGCGGCGATCGATCGGGTTGCCCGTGCACTGCTCCGGCGCCATGTACGGGACCTTGCCCTTGAGCATGCCGGCCTGGGTCTTGCTCGTCATCGCGGCCTTCGCGATCCCGAAATCGAGGACCTTCACGTTGCCGTCGTACGCGACCATGATGTTCGCGGGGCTCACGTCGCGGTGCACGATCCCGAGCGGCTCGAGGTTCGAGCCCTTCTGTTCGTGCGCGTGATGCAACGCCGCGGCGACGGCGGTCATGATCGCGATCACGTGCTCGATCGGAGGCTGCGCATCGTGTTCGCTCAGCTGCTCGAGCAACCGGCGCACGTCCTCGCCGTGCACGTACTCCATCGTTAAGTAGTGCTTGCCGTCCTGCTGTCCGATCTCGAGGACCTGGACGATGTTGTGATGATGCAATGCGCCTGCAAGCCGGGCCTCGTTGACGAACATCTCGACGAATATGGTGTCGTTGGCTTGCTCCGGGCGCAGGTGCTTGAGCACCACGTGGCGTTCGAAGCCCTGGAGTCCGCTCGCACGCGCGACCACGAGATCGGCCATTCCGCCCCTGGCCAGGTGCTTGACGACCTCGTACCGCCCGAGCTTCGTTCCGACAGAGACCTCGACCACGTTGTTCTCAGTGGGACGATCCTCTCCGAGAGTTGCAGGTTTTCACGCGAACCATCAGCCGTGTAGGCGAGTGTGCCCGGAAGTCTGACCGCGAGAAACCTGCGACCTCGCAACCAACCTCCCCCACTGTAAGAGACCGGGGAAGGAGCACTCATGTCTGCTCGCTGGCTGGTTACTTGTGTGTTTGCACTATCGGGTTGTTTGTTCGGAGACGGTGGGGGTGATGCCGAGGGCGTGCTCGGTGGCTCGCGCACCGTGACCGGCGAGGTCGTGGACCTTCAGACCGGTGCGGCGATCACCGGCGCCGCGAGCGTCTCGACGTCGGGCGTGATCCCGGCGCCACGGGTGACCGCGCAAGGCGCCTCGTTCACGATCGAGGGGATCCCCGACAACTCGACGTTTCAGATCCTCGCGTCGGCCCCCCCGATGCATCGCGCGACGTTCAGTCCATCGATCGTCGTGCTGGTCGACGATCTCGATGGCGTCGCCGCACCGGCGGTGAGCGAGGCCTTCCTCGGCAGCCTCGCGACGGCGTTCGGAGTGAGTCCCTCGGCGGCGAAGGGTGTCCTGCTCGCGCAGCTCGTCGACGATGCCGGTGCGCCGGTGTCGGGCGTCGCGGGAGCCAACCTCGTGATCGCGGGCGGCGTCAGCGGGCCGCACTTCCTCGACGCGAACATGATGCCGGCGGTCGGAGCCAACGCGAGCTCGGCGTCGGGCTGGGTCGTATTCTTCGAGGTGCCGGCGGGGGTGGTCGAGCTCGGTCAGTCCGCGACGGCCACCGTGACGCTCGAGATGCCGAGCTCGCCGGTGAATGCGGGTTCGGTGACGATCGCCAAGATCGAAGTCACCGCCGGTGCGCCCGTGCTGCCGACCAACGTCTCGTTCGCGAATGACATCGTGCCGATCTTCGCCCTCGGCGGCGGCGGTCGTGGCTGCGAGGCCTGTCACTCGGGTGGTGGGCCCGGCAAGGATCTCGGCGGGCTCAAGCTCGATGGCCCTGCGAGCCAGGTGTACACCGAGCTCGTGACCGAGGATCCGACGCGCGTCCGGCTGCTGACGCCGGAGACCAGCTTGGTGTTGACGATGCCGTCGCGCGAATCGCCGCCCGACACCCATCCCAACGTCACGTTCGCGAGCGCGACCGATCCCGACTACCTCAAGCTTTTGGTCTGGATCCGCGAAGGCGCCAGGAACAACTGACGTCTCGAGCCTTGAGCATTGGCTGCGCTCCGTCCTCCTCGGGGTGATAAGCCCAATGACGCATACGGAGTGCTGTGATAGACCATTCCTATCATGGACCGTCCGACGATCCGGCATCTCGAGTGCCTCGTGGCCGTCGCCGAGCACGGCAACTTCCGGCGAGCGGCTACGTCGCTCGGCATCTCGCAGCCCGCCCTCTCGGCGCAGGTGCAGGGGGCGGAGCAGCTCCTGAACGTGCAGGTCTTCGAGCGCGATCGGCGGAGCGTGCTGGTCACGCCGGCGGGGGAGGACGTGGTCGGTCGCGCGCGCGAGGCCCTGACGGCAGTCGATGCCGTGAGCGATGCCGCGAGGCGCCGCGCGGAGCCGCTCGTCGGTCCGCTTCGCCTCGGTGTGATCCCGACGGTCGCGCCGTACTGGCTGCCGGCGCTGTTGCCCGCGGTGCGCACGAAGTTTCCGCGGCTCGAGCTGATCCTGCGCGAGGATCAGACGCACCGCTTGCTCGCGCAGCTCGGCGCGGGTCAGCTCGACCTCGCGCTGCTCGCGCTCCCCGTCCCCGGCGATGTCACGACGGCGCCGATCGCACGCGAGGCGTTCCTCGTCGCAGCACCCCGCGGGGCCAAGCTCGTGAGGCGGGGGCGCGTCACCGAGCGCGAGCTCGACGATCAGACGGTGCTCTTGCTCGAGGATGGTCACTGCCTGCGCGACCAGGCCCTCGCGGTGTGCGAGCGCGGTGGTGCGATCGAGTCGATGGAGGTTCGTGGCACGAGCCTGCCGACGCTGGTCCAGATGGTGGCCGGTGGGATCGGCGTGACGCTCCTGCCGGAGGCGGCCGCGGCGGCGCTGGTCCTGCCGAAGGGCCCGGTCGCGCTCGCCGAGTTCGCGAATCCTCCCCCCGGGCGCACGCTCGGCCTCGCGTGGCGAACCTCGTCCGCGCGACTTCGTGAGTTCCGCACGCTCGCCGAGACGTTGCGCGAGGAGGCCGATAAGTTCCTCGCGCGACTTCGGCGCTAGGATACGTGCGAGTCGAGACGAAGCATGAACCACCCGTACCTCGAGACCCAGGCGGTCCAACGCGCGGCTCCGGCGCGGGTCGTGAACTGTCCGATCTGCGCGATCGAGTGGCCGAGCCCGGTGGCGTGCTGCGCGTGCGGCTACGACTTCACGATCGAGAGCGTGCACGGTGCGATGGCCCGGTTTCGAGGCGCGCGGATCTCCGCGGTCACGATGCAGGCGTGCGGCGCGGTCACGATCGCGCTGATCGCGCCGTTCTTCTGGCTCGTCGGTTTCACGCCGGCCTGGCTCATCCTCGCGATGTTCCTGATCCCGATCCAGGTCATCGGTGGTTTGACGATGATCGTGCGGGGGGCCGCCCGATTGCGGACCGCAACCCGCCACCTGCGCGCGGCCCGGCGGCTCGGACAGCTACCGTCCGCACGGATCGTCGAGCGAAGATCATGAAGTGCCCGCTCTGCGACGTGGAGGGGCGAGCGGCGCCGACGTGCTGGGGGTGTGGCTATGACTTCGAGCGGCGCGATGCGCGGGTGGCGATCCGGCGGATCAAGCGTGAAGCGGCGCGGGCCAACGTGATGTGGCTGGGCGGGCTCGTGATGCTGTTTCTCGCTCCGGTCCTGTGGTTCGCGGGTGTGCTCGTGGGGATGCTCGGAGGCGCGTTGCTCGCGAGCGGCGGAGTGATGCTCGTGACCTTCGGCATCATCAACGGCGACCGAGCGGCGAAGCAGCTGGTCAAGGCAGTGGAGCGAACCCAGCTGCCCGCGGCGCGCATCGTCGAGTAGTTACTTGCCGAGGTGAACGCTCATCCGAAGGCCGAGCGGCAGCGTCGTGGTCGGCGTGCCCTCGAAGCGCGCGATCACCTCCAGGACGCGGGTGTCGACGCGGGCGCGCGGGTCGTCGTCGCGCACCGTCTTGCGACCGAGCTCGTGCGCGATCCGCGTGATGCGAACCGGGAACTTGCGAGTGCCATACGCATCGGTGGTGGCGTACGCGAGCTGGCCGACCGAGACCGCCGCGACATCGGCCTCGTCGATCTCGGCGCGGAGCTCGAGCTGGCGAAGATCCGCCATCGTCACGACGGAGGTGGGCACGGGGAGCGTGACGAGCGTGCCGACCTCGGCGGTACGGCGCAGGATCATGCCGTCGCTCGGCGCACGCAGGGAGGTCTGATCGAGCGCGACCTTCGCCGCATCGAGCTCGGCCTGTGCGAGCGCGATCGACGCGGCGGCCTCGTCGACCTGCTCGGTGCGCGTGCCCCGGGCGAGCGACTGGTAGCGCGCGGTCGCGGCGGCGGCCTGCGCGGTGGCGACCCGGGAAGCAGCGCCATCGGCATCGACGGTCGAATCGGCGACCGCGCCGACCTTGCCGAGATGCTCGCTGCGCGCTTGCTCGGCTCCGCGATAGGCGGCTGCGGCGGCGGCGGCATCGGCCTCGGCGCGGGCGGCGTCGAGATCCTCGCGGCGCGGGCCGCGGCGTGCGAACAGATAGCGCGCCTTCGCCTGGGCGAGGCCGGCCTCGGCAGCGGTGACGCGCGCGCGCGCGAGCCGGTCGTCGAGCCGCGCGAGCACCTGACCGGCGGTCACGGCATCGCCTTCGTCGACGAGGATCTCGATGATCCGACCCTGCGACTCGAACGCGAGCTTGACGGCATCGCGCGTCGGCTCGACGCGACCGGGGGCGACGAGCATCGTGGGACGCTCGATCGCGACCTCGGCCGAGGCCCTGGGCGCGCGACCAAACCACAGGTAGGCGCCCGCGGCGAGCGGGAGGGCGAGCAGGAGATAGCGCAGCTTGTTCATGACAGGCTCCTTGCAGGATCGATCGACTGGATGAAGCCGTCCTCGACGTGGACGACGCGGTCGGCAAAGCGTTCGAGGCGGGGATCGTGGGTGACGACGACGATTGCCCTGCCGTCCCTGCTGGCGAGCTCGCGGAGCAGGTCCATCACCGAGAGTGCGGTCTTGGTATCGAGCGCCGCGGTGGGCTCGTCGCCGATGAGGATCGGAGGGTTGCCGCCGAGCGCGCGGGCGATCGCGACGCGTTGCTTCTGACCGCCCGACAGATCGGCTGGGAGGTGGTGCATGCGCGGGCCGAGGCCGACGAGCTCGAGCAGGCGCTTCGCCTCATCGCGAGCATGCTTGGCGCGCGGGTCCTTCATCTGGATCGCGATCGCGACGTTCTCGAGCGCCGTGAGCGCCGGAAACAGATTGAAGCCCTGGAACACGAACCCGAAATTGCGTGCACGGAGCCCGGGCAGGTGGCGCTCGCCGAGCCCGGCGACGTTGCGCCCCTCGAGCCAGACCTCGCCGGTGGTCGGCGTGAGCAGGAGGCCGAGGATCGAGATCAGCGTGGTCTTGCCGGACCCCGACGGACCTTCGATGAGCGTCACCTCGCCGGCGCGGATGTCGAGCGTCGCGTTCGACAGCGCGGTCACGGCGGTCTCGCCGGTGCCGTACGTCTTGCCGATGCCGACGATGCGGGCGAGCGACTCGGGCGGGGGGCTCGGCGACGGCGCGAGATCGGAGAGTGCGAGGGCGGCGGTCATGACGGCTCCTAGGCTTTGAAGACAGACGCGGGGTCGAGGCGCAGGACCTTGACGATCGAGAGCAGCGCGGCGAACGAGCACATGACGCCGGTGATCACCGCGGTCACGGCGTACAGCTCGGGTGACAGCGCGACGGTGAGGTTCGCTCCGGCCATCGCTTTCTGCATGCCGACCGCCATCGCGCCACCGACGACGAAGCCGAGCGCGGCGGAGATCATCGCCTGGTAGAGGATGACCTTGACGACCGCGCTGTTGCGCGCGCCCATCGCCTTGAGCGTCCCGTACTCGCGGATGTACTGCAGCGTGCCGCTGTAGAGGATCTGCCCGACGACGACGAAGCCGACGATGATGCCGAGCACCGCGGTCGTGAAGAAGCCGGCGCCGACCCCGGTGCGGCTCGACCAGTACGAGCGCGTGCGCGAGCTCATCTCCGACCGCGTGTAGGCCGCCAGGTGTGGCAGCGCGTTGATGCGGGCCTTGACCGCCTCGACGGCTTCGTCCTCGGCGACCTCGACGAGCACGTAGGTGACCGAGTCGCCGCCGAGCTGCCGGAGGTAGCTGCGCGCGGTGCGCATGTCGGTGAACACGATCGGCGAGGTGGTGAACGAGCGGATGCCGTCGGTGAGGGCGACCACCTCGGCGCGGACGCCGGTGACCTCGGTGGTGTGGCCGACGCGATCGATCTTGAGCTTGGGATACTCGCTCCGGTCGACAACGATCGCGCCGGGCTCGGTGATCCGGTGGGGGTCACCGGCGATCACGTTCCAGGGGGCAAGCAGCGGGACGTGACCCGGCTGCGTGTCGACGCCGACGATCTGGACGCCGAGGTCGCCGCCGTCCGCGAGCTTGAACTGCGCGAAGTTGATCAGCACGCGCTCGGCTCGCTTCACGCCGGGGACCGACGCGACCTTGTAGTACGCGCGCTCGTCGAACGGCGTCGCGAACTCGAACGAGTCGTTGCCTCGCTTGCCGACCCAGATGTCCGCGCGGCTCGCGTCGATGATCGACGAGGCCGTCTCCATGAAGCCGAAGTAGAGGCCGACCTGGACGAGGACGAGCATGACCGACACCGACACACCCGAGATCGCGACCACGAACCGCAAGCGATCGTGCAGCAGGAGCTTGCGGGCCAGGTTCCACATGCACGGCTTTACAGCACCGGCTGTGCCACGAGGTCTCGCAATGATCTCACGTTGTTACGTCATCAGCGACGGTAATGCTCCGTTACCATCGGCGAGCGACTGGATCGATTCGATGCGGATGTAGTCGGGACATGCGTGGCAGCGTTCGGGAGCGCGACCGCCAACGGTGTTGGCGAGCACGGCTAGCAACGCCAGCCGGTTAGCCGCGCACGGACGATGCAGGAGCTGGACCTCATGGACGACCTGGCTTGCACGGATCGCGATGTGCGCGACCTGTGGCGGCAAGTCAGCGGGCACCGATGAGGCATCGCAGGGCCCCGAGCAACGCCGAGCGCAGCTGGACGCTGGTCCAGTTCGATCTCAGCGATGACGAGCTGGGGTACCTGCTCGAGCGCGATGGCAAGCTCTACGCTTCCGAGCGCCACGTGCCCGCGTTCCGATCGCGCGAAGCGGCGCTGTCCTTCGTGAAGCAGCTCGATCCGAACATCGAGGCGATGCCGCACGGCGGGTTCTACGATCTGCGTGCGGTCGAGGCATTCGTCGATCGGCGAGCACCGGCGCCACCGGCGGCGTCGCTCGACGTCTGGTCGTTGCTTGGCGAGGTCGCCGCGGCCGCCGAGCGCGAAGTCCCGAACCTCGGTCACGCGACGCTGCGGGCGGTGGTCGAGCCGTCGTCGACGCTGACCGAGCCGCTTCGCAAGGTGCTGGCGAACGGGCTCGACGTGTTCCGCGACGTCGTCACCCACCACGCCTAGCCGCTGCGAGTTTCTCGTCCGCTCGCTTCATCGCGTGGAATGCGTGGAGAAAACTCGCTTCCGGTACACTGGCACCTAGACTGATCGCGAGCGCCTCGGCGTTCCCTCTCATATGTGTCGGATGTTCGCCCTCGTCGCCGCGCGCCCCGTTTCGGCCCGCGAGCTCCTGCGCGATGCGCCGCGAAGTCTCTGGGTGCTGTCGCGCGAGCACAAGGACGGCTGGGGAATCGCGCTGCGGACGGCCGACGATTGGATCGTGCATCGCAGCACCGCGTGCGCCGCGCAGTGTTCGCGCTACGGAGAGGTGGTGGACGGCGTGCGAGCGCAGGTGCTCGTCGCGCACGTCCGCCAGAAGACCGTCGGTGAGACGTCGATCGCGAACACGCACCCGTTTCGCCGCGGGCCGTACGTGTTCGCGCACAACGGAACCATGCGCGACGTGGCGTGGTTGATCGCGCGCACGTCTCCCGCACGGCTCGCCGAGATCGAGGGTGACACCGACAGCGAGCGGCTGTTCGCCTTCGTGCTGACTCACGTCGACGCGGCAGATGACGTCGAGCGGGGCGTCGTGGAGGCCGTGCGCGCGCTCCACGCGATCGACGACGTCGGCTCGGCGAGCTTCCTGCTCTCGCGTGGCGACCGCACCTTCGCGCATCGGCTGGGACGGTCGCTGTTCGCGCTGACTCGTCACGCGGCGAACGAGGAGCGGCGGACCGCGGCGGTCGTGATCGCGAGCGAGTGCCTCACCGACGAGGACTGGCGCGAGCTCCCGGAGCGCTCGCTGGTCGCGATCGATGGGGACGGTTTCAACTTGCGAAACTTGTGAGCGTCGGCCGCGACGTTGGTCGCGGC
>Ga0299915_10000429_pt1 | contig 32135 bp, 31 predicted proteins | sample RVTome_13_FD_200263 | JGI IMG/M metagenome (GOLD analysis project Ga0299915, IMG submission 200263) | Soil microbial communities from uranium-contaminated site in the Upper Colorado River Basin, Wyoming, United States - RVT92D227 (version 2) ...
GGCGGTTGCCCCGAAGATCGAGCTCGACAAACCGCCCGTCCCCCGAGCTGGACCGGTTCTGCGCATCGGTGATGAAGTCGGTCGTGAGGTCTTCGTAGCCGATCGCGAACCTAAAGGCCTCGCTGAAGCGGTAGCGCAAGCCGCCTCCCACCGACCGCTCGTCCCGGTCCGAGAGCTGAAGGACCTCAGCCGGCACCGCGCCCTCGCTCTCACCCTCGTACCGCCACCGCTTCCCCCAGGCGGTGCCGAACATCGAAAGCCGCCCCAGCACCTCGACCTCGAGAGTGGCCGCACCGCGCTCCTCCTTCACGTCGACGGGGATCGGGTTCTCGGTGGAGTAGAACTGCTGGGTCCGCCAGTCCCCCGCCTGCAACTCCAGCGTCACCCGATTGAAGTAGCCGAACATGCCGACGCCGTACTTGCCGTTCCAACCCCTCAGGTAGGTGAGGTCCCGCCACCAGGCGTACTCGGGCAGCGCGTAGAGGGCAAAGACGAGCTTTGGCCCCGCCGGGACGTACCCGTGCACGCCCAGCGAAGCCGTTGCGGTGAAGTCGGATTTCTGGTCGGTGGAGGTCCCGTAGACGTTGTTTACCCAGTTCACGTTCTGCAGGGCGAACCAGAGCCCGAGGCGCAGGGGGCCCAACCGGAAGTGGGCATCCTCCATCGCCGTGTCGAGCCGCTCCTTGGTCGGCACCATCTCGACGGCGAGGCTTCCCGGCGCAACGTACTGCTGGAACTGGGCGCCGGCGGCGCCCGTAAAGAGGATCGCACCAGTCGCGATGGCGACCGCTCGCGTAGAATCTCCGGTAATGGACCACAAAGACCCGCGGCGCGCCTTCTCGGCCCTCCCCTCGGTGCTGCTGTTTTCGCTCGCGGCGCTGGTGCTGTGGGTTCCCGTGCCCTTCGGAAGCGTCGTTCCGTGGAGCCACACCGTTCTCCAAATCACCGCGGGCCTCCTCCTTGCCCTCGCAGTCATCCCAACGAAGCGCGCCAGCGACCTTCGCCCCGCCGCGCTCCCCGCCGCCTGTATCGCGGCCGTCGCGCTGCTCGGGGTGCTCCAGGCATCCACGTTCCCTGCGCCCATTGTACGCACAATCTCGCCGGAACACGCACGGCTGCAGGATCTTTCGCAAGACACGTTGGAGCGAGCCGGCTTCGCGCGCGGGGTCCCCTCCTCGTTTTCTCTTGCTCCCTCCGCATCACGCGCGGCCGCGCTCACCTTCGCCGCGGTCGCCGCGTGCCTGCTGGCCGCGGCCGCCGTTCGCGAGCGTCACCACCGTCGCGTCCTCGCCTTCGCGCTCTTGGCCTCCGCACTCTTCCAGGTGCTCTACGGTGCGGCCTCCCTGGCCGCCCGCCGGGGCACGATCTGGGGACAGGCGGTCGCCGGGGACGCAATGCGGCTGCGCGGGAGCTTCGTCAACGCGAATCACCTCGCCCTCTACCTGGAGCTGGCGCTGCCGGTCGCGTTCGCGTGGGGATGGTGGGCACTGCACCGCGCGCGCGAGAGGAACGCCCTCGAGCGTCGCATCGCGGTGGTGGCCGGTCCGGCCCTCGTCTGGTTCACGCTCTTCCTGGGGCTCGCCTTCACCGGCTCCCGCGCGGGTTTGATCGCCGCGGCGGCCGGCATGGTGGCGCAGGGGGTGCTGCTCGCGGCCGCGCGCCGTCGCTGGCGCGGCAGCATCGTCGGGGTGTTCCTCCTGCTGGTGGGCGTCGGCGCGGTGGCTGCGATCGGCCTCCAACGGGGTCTCGGCCGCTGGCTCGCGACCTCACAGCACACGCTTGCGTGGACGGAGCGGCTGAGGGTCTACGGCGGTTCCTGGGAGCTCTGGCACCGCTTCCCCTGGACCGGCACGGGTCTCGCCTCGTTCCGAGACGCCTTCTCGCTCCTCGCGCCACGGGAGTTGACGGGGGTTTCGTACTGGCACGCCCACAACGACTATCTGGAGGTTCTGGTAACCGTTGGCATCGTGGGCGCGGCGCTGCTGGCGGCGGCAGCCGGCGCGAGTGCGGTTCGGCTCACTCGCGGCTTGCGCGAGGGTGGCCGCACGGAGAACCGCGCGGCCGCCCTGGCCGCCCTCGGCGCCCTTGTCGCGGTCGCTGTGCACGCCCTCTTCGATTTCGGGCTCTCCATGCCGGCCAACGCAGCCACACTCGCCATCGTGGTGGGGGCAGCGCTTGCTGCACGCAGAGGCGGCGAAGGGGAAGACGGGAAAGGGTAAGGGTCAAAGGAAGGACACGAACCCAGATCGACGCTTGTGTTGTCTCTCGCCTTTCCTTTTGCCTCTTCCCTCTTACCTCTTGCCTTCTTCTGGAATCAACTCCACCTTGCCCGGCACCACGCGCCCGCCGGCAGCCGTCTCGAACGCGAGCACGTGAGGGCCCCGGGCGACACGAGCCTTGCCAACGAGCCGGCCGTCGGGCCGCACGGGAGCGACCGCGACCGTCGCGCCGTCCAGGCTGACCCGTACCACGGCCCCGGCGAGCGGCACGACGTCGAGGCTCACGGCGCAACCAGCGGCGTCGGCGCCCGCCAGGAGGTCGAGGCGTGCGACCGGCCCCCGCCACTGCCACGCCGTGGCCGGCCACGATGCGGCGGCGGCCGAGAGGCTGTCACTGGTCGCCTTCATCTCGGCGTCATCGCCGCGCGCCCGGGCGAGGGTCAGGCGCGCCTCGGCCGCCGGCACGGTCTCGCCCCAGCTCCGATGCACCCGCGAGAGGGCCGCGGCGGCCTCGGCGGCTTTGCCCCGCTCGGTGAGCACGCGCGCCTTGGCGATCCAGTACGGCGCCCACGCCTCGATCCTGGGCGTCTCGTTGCGCCGCTCGACAACCTCGGCCTGCGCGAGGTTGCCGGCCGCGAGCTCCGCCAGGGCAGCCTCGCCGGCCGGAAGCTCGCCGGCGGAGGCCGCCAGCCTGGCCACGGCTGCGGGGGAGAGTCGCGTCTGCCCCCGCACGAAACCCTCGACCGCCCACGCCAGCCAGCGCCGAACGGGCTCTTGAGCGCTCACTTGCCCGGGCGGACAGAGGGCAAGCGCCGCCTCGACGCAGTCCCGGAAGCGCAGCTCCACCGGCGCGGTGGTCACCACGCCCACCGCCAGCGAGCGCGCGCCCGAACGGTCTCCTCCCCGAAGGTGCTCGCCGGCCTCGACAACACGCTGTCGCAGCTCCCGCTCCAACGCCTGATCCCGCCGCAGGCGGGCCACGCAGAACCCGTCCCACTCCGCCTTTCCGGCGTACAGGCCCTCCAGCACAGACCACGCCCGTGAGTCGTCGGGTACCAGCTCGAAAGCCGTCGCGGGGTCGGGCGCTGCCGACAGCCACAGCTCCGCGCAGCGAGCGAACGTTGCCGAATCCTGGAAGGCGCGGCGCATGGTGGGCAGTGCGTCGCTCCTCTCCACCGACGTCAGCGTCGGCCAGATTTCGAGCCACGCCACCGCCAGGAAGCGCAGCGGTTCGTCTTCGCCCGGAGCTAGGCGTGCGGCCGCCAGCAGCGGTCCCTCCCAGCCCGTACGATCGCCGAACACCCGCGGATCGCCCCGTGAGGACCACAGGCGATACGTGGCGCCACCCAGGATCATCGCCGCCTGCCAAGCGCTCGGGCGCGCCGCCAACGTCTCCGCGGCGATCGTACGGGCGAGATCCAGGCGGTCGTTGATTCCGGCGGCCGCCTCGGCCGCCTCACGCGGCGGGAGCGCCCCGAAAGCGCCGTAGTCGAACGCCTCGGCCAGCAGCGCGCGCGCCACTGCGAGCCGCCCGCGGACGGGATCGGGGTCCATCGCCGCCGCCCTGGCGACCTCGGGCTGCCGTCCCGCCAGCCCGGTTTCGGCGAGCAGCTTCACGACGTCCCGGCGCTGGGCGCGCAGCGTGAGGGCGTGCTGCACGCCGAGCACCGCCACCGCGACGGCCACGATCGCCACCAACCCACGGGCGAGCCCGCTCAACAAACGATTTCGCGTCATCCCGGCCTCTCGATTCAGGCTAGCACCAACCCGCAAGGCTGAACGTCAAGGCTCGGGCCTTGGGACCCGGAGCTCAAGAAGGTGCTACACCCCAATCCAGGACCGTGGACTTCCCTTCTTCTCGCTTCCTCGAGCCTCACGCCTCCGGCCTCACGCGTTAGACGTGCAGCTCCACGACGTCGCGGTCGCGGAGCTCGAAGTCCCGCGCGACCCTCTGCCCTTCGAGCTTGCCTCCCCAGACGCGGGCGAAGTGCATCTTCTCCGCGATCTCGCGGTGAACGCGCTCCGCGAGGTCGGCCACCGTGTGCCCTACGGGCAAGACGAAGGGAGCGCTGCGGTCCACCGGCTTGCCGGGCGGTTTGGAGTAGACACGCACCAGTTGTAGGCGGCGCCACACCGCAACCTTGAGCGCCTCCAGCCCCGCGTGGGTGGCGACGCTGACGCGCAAAAGAACGTACTGAGAGCCGTAGAGCTCCTCCAGGACCTTGACATCCTCGTCCCGCGCCCGGTCGGCCTTGGTGATGACCATGAGCGTCGGCAGCGGGTTGTCCCGGGGATCCACGTTCCCGGGAATCTCACCCACGAGGGGAGCGTGCGCTGCGGCCAGGCGCTCGCGCACAACCTCGACGTCCTCGGGGAGCTCGGACGAGGTGGGATCCACGACGAGCAGTGCGGCGTCAGCGCCGCGGACCAGGCCGGGGAGCCAGGGATCCAGGTGCTGCGCCGCGACCGGCGGCAGGTCCACGAGCTGGATCTGCACGTCCTCGAACATCATCATGCCGGGCTGCGGCCGGGTCGTGGTGAACGGGTACTCGGCGATCGCGGGCTCCGCGTGCGTGAGCACGGCCAAAAGCGAGGACTTGCCGCAGTTCGGGGGGCCGACCAGCACGATCTGCGCCGCACCCTCGGGGTCCACCTTGATGGTGTGCCCGTGCCTCGAGGTGCGGCTCTCCTCCTCGTGCCGCAGGCGGGCCAGCCGGCGTTTGAGGTCCGCCTGCATCTTCTCGGTCCCCTTGTGCTTGGGGATCGTGGCGAGCATCTCCTCGAGGGCGGTCCGTCGCTCCTCGAAGGTGTGGGCGGACTTGAACCTGGCCTCGGCCGCCCGGTACTGCGGTGTGAGGTTCGCCGGCATGTGCACCGATTGTAAACTCAGCCAATGCGCCCGGAGAAACCGGCGAGGGCTCCTCTTGCACCCGTTCTAGCTGCGGGCCTCGCCCTCGCGCTCCTCGCCGCCCCGTTCGTGCCGGCGCTCTTCCCCGCGGTGGTAACCGTCGCGAGCGTTGCGGCCTGCGCCCTCGCCTTTGCCCGACGGCCCTCGCGGCCGCTCCTGCTGGCTCTCGTGGGCCTCGCGGCCTGGCTCGCGATCGCCCTCGCCGGCGCCTGGCTCCTGCGCGAGCGTCCACTGGGCGGCCTGGCGTGGGTGCTCGTCGTCCTCTACATGGTGCCCCTCCCGGTGATCCCTTGGCTGTACTGGATGACGTTCCGGGAGCGCCGCGAGTGACCGCCCTGGCCGTGCTGCTCCTGCTGGCGGCGGGCCTTGCCTGGTGGGGCGCCCGGCGCACACGGGACTCCGCCGACTACTTCGCGGCCGGCCACCGGGCCGGGGCGTGGCTCGTGGGCATCGCCGGGACTGCGGCCGCGGTGTCCGCCTTCACGTTTGTCGGCGGGCCCGGCATGTTCGCCGCGGTCGGCGCGGGCTCGCTGTGGATCATCCTCTCCGCGCCGCTGACCGGCGCGCTGCAGTGCTGGGCTGTCGGCGAGCCGGTCGTCGAGCTGGCCGAAAAGCACCGGGTGTTGACCATCCCCGAGCTGGTGGCCGGTCGCTTCGGCGGCCATGCGACGAGGGCTCTCGCGGCAGCGGTCGTCGTGGTGGGCTGCGTGGCCTCACTGGCGGTGCAGGCGCGGGCGGTGGCGGTGCTCGGCGAGGACTTCCTGCGGGTGCCGGGGGCAGCCGCGGCGATCGCAGCGATGCTTGCGACCACCGCCTACACCGCCCTCGGCGGGATGCGCGCCAGCCTGGTGGCGGACGCCGTGCAGGGCGGGGTGATGGCGGGGTTGGCGGTGCTGTTGGCCGCGGCCGCGCTCGTTGCCGCGGGCGGGCCGGGGGCCGCGGTCGCGACGCTGGAGAAGGCGCGCCCGGTCCTGCTCGGCAGTTTCGGTGCCGCGGCGCCACCCCAGGCATGGGCGTGGTACCTGCTGTTCTGCGTGGGAACGTGCGCCCAGCCCCACTACCTGCAGAAGTTCCTCTTTCTGCGCTCGCGCTCGCAGCTCCGGGCCTTGCCGGCGGTGCTCACCGGTGCGCTTGCGGCGACGCTGGCGGTGTGGATCGGGGTGGGCCTCGCGGGGACCGCGCTGGTGGCGCAGGGCGCGGTGACGCTTGGCAGGCCCGACGACCTGGCGCCCCGAACGATGAGCCTGCTGGGGCCGTGGGCGGTAATGCTGGCCGGGGTGGCCGTGCTCGCCGCGATGATGTCAACCGCGGCCTCGTTCCTCAACCTGGCGGCCGCCGCGGTGACCAGGGACCTGCAAGAGGCGCTGGGCAAGCCGGCGCTCGGCATCCCAGCGGCGCGGGTCGCCACCGTGGTGTTCGCGGTTGCGGCCACGGCGATCGGGGTCACGAGCGAGAGGGCCGTGGTGGTGCTCGGCCTGGTGGGCTGGGGTTTCTTCACCGCTGCCCTGCTCCCGATCATGACGGTCGGACTTGCGTGGCCGGGCGCCACCGCACGCGGCGCCGTCGCTGCGATGGCCGCCGGTGCGGTTGTCGATCTCGTTCTCGAGAGCGCGCGCCCGCTCCTCCCGGCCGGCCTCGAGCCCGGCCTCGCGGGCGCCGCGGTTGGGATGCTGGCGCTCGTGGCGTTCTCGTGGAGAGCCCGATGAGGATGAGGTGGTCCGAGAAGGACTGCGGCTGGCTGGCGGGCGAGTTGGCCGCCGTGCGCGAGGGCGTTCGCCCGACCACGCTCGCGAAGGTCGAGAGGCGGCGCGACGCATTCCGCCTGCTCGTCGCGTGCGTGATCTCGCTCCGAACGAAGGACGAGGTGACCGCCCAGGCCAGCGCCCGTCTGTTCGCGGTCGCCGCGACCCCGGAGACCCTCAGCAGGCTGGCCGAGCGGCGCATCGCGAAGCTGATCTTCCCGGCCGGCTTCTACAACACCAAGGCGAAGCAGATCCGCGAGATCGCCCGGCGCATCGCGCGCGACCACGGCGGGCGTGTCCCCGCCGACAGGGAGGCGTTGCTGGGGTTTGCTGGCGTCGGCCGCAAGACCGCGAACCTGGTCCTCGGGCTCGGCTTTGGCATCCCGGCGATCTGCGTCGACACCCACGTGCACCGGATCTCGAACCGCCTCGGCCTGGTGCGCACCAGGAAACCGGAGGAGACCGAGCGCACCCTCGAGAAGGTCCTCCCGCAGCGCCTCTGGATCGACATCAACGACCTGCTCGTCACCTTCGGCCAGAACATCTGCCAGCCGGTCTCGCCGTGGTGCTCACGATGCCCGCTCGCTGAACGCTGCCCCCGCGTCGGCGTCGGTCGGTACCGCTAACCGCACGCACGCCACGCCGCGGGTAGCTACACCCCTTGGGTCTCGGCGCGGACCGGCGTTCCTACAGGGTCTTGAGCATCCCCTCGGCCTCTTCGCAGGTCTTGCGGACGCCGGCCGTGGACTTGGCGAACGCCGCCTTCTCCTCGTCGGTGAGGTCGAGCTCGATCACCTTCTCGATGCCGTTCTTGCCGAGGATGCAGGGCACGCCGACGAACAACCCCTTGACGCCGTACTCGCCGTCCAGCTTCGCACACACGGGCAGGATCTTCCGCTTGTCGAAGATGATCGCCTCGGCCATCTCCAGCGCCGCCCACGCCGGCGAGACGAACGCCGAGCCGAAGCCGAGCAGGCCGACCACCTCGCCGCCGGCCTTGCGGGTGCGCTCCTCGATCTTCTTAAGCGTGTCGGCGTCGAGGAACTTCGCAACCGGGATGCCGGCGATCAGGCACGAGCTGCGCACCGGCACCATGTCGTCGCCGTGGCCGCCCAACACGATGGCGTTGACGTTCTCCACCGACACGCTTGCGGCCTCGGCCACGAAGTAGCGATAGCGCGCCGAGTCGAGCACGCCGGCCATTCCCATCAGCCTGTTCTTGGGCGGGGCGAGGCGTTTGTCGAGGGTGAAGACGATCGCGTCGAGAGGGTTCGCGATTGAGATGATCATCGCGTCTGGGCAGTGCTGTTTGATCCCCTTCGCCACGTCGAGGGTTACCTTGAGGTTGGTCGCAAGCAGCTCCTCCCGGCTGGGGAACGTGCCGTCCGGCCGGGCCTTTCGCGGCACGCCGGCCGTGTTGATGACCATCTCGGCGCCGGCCAGGGCCGAGTAGTCCTTCGACCCGACCACCTTCGTGTCGCGGGACACGACCGGGAGGCCCTCGGCGATGTCGAGGGATTTGCCGATCGAGACCGACTGTTTCTTGACCACCGCCTGGCGATCCTCGGGATCGGAGGGGTTCGGCACGGGGGCCGGGTCGCTCAAGCCGATCTCCCGCGCCAGCCGGCGTTGCGCGATCTCCTGCGCGAGCACGCCGCCGATGTAGCCGCCACCGATGACACCGATCTTCTTCAGCATGACGTTTCTCCGTTTCCGGCCTGCAGGCCCTGACCTGGTTGCAGTTAACCGCGGACTGACGGCATCACGGGTCTCGCCACCCCCCCCGACAGGCCTCCGATTCTAGCGCGTCCCGTTGCCTAGACCGTCGGCGGGGGAGCCTCCGGGATGTTGTCGCGGCGCTTCCCTTCGGTCGGCTTCTTGGCCACCGGTGCCGGGCAGTGCTCCTTGTGCAGCCGCAGGTAGTCGAGCACGAGCTCGCGCTTCATGAGCTGGATGGCCTTGGCGGGGTCCACCCCCTTCGGGCACACCCGCGAGCACTCGCCAGCGTAGTGGCAGCGCCAGGGACCCGCCTCCCCTGCGAGCACCCGCTTGCGCGCCGAGAAACCCCCGTCGCGCGTGTCGGAGTTGTAGCGGTGCGCCTGGCCGAGCGGCATCGGGCCGGAGTAGAGGGCGTCGGTGGCGTACGTCGGGCACGCCGCCATGCAGCACCCGCACTTGATGCAGTAGCTGAACTGCAGGTACTGCTCGAGCTCGTGCGCAGATTGCCAGAACTCGCCGGTGGGGTGCTCCTGTTCCTGCGCGTCGTCGCGAATGACGTAGGGCATCAAAGCCCGGTGGGTGTCGAACATGGGCGCCAGCTCCGGAACGAGGTCGCGGACGATGTCGAAGTTCGGCAGCGGCGCCACGACGACCGTGCCGCCGCCCAGCTCCGTTACCTGGGTGTTGCAGGCCAGGCGCGCCTTGCCGTTGACGAGCATCCCGCACGAGCCGCACACACCCATGCGGCAGGAGGAGCGCCACGCGAGATCCGGCGCGTGCGTCTCCTTGATTCTCCACAACCCGTCGAGCACGGTCATGCCGGCGCTGTAAGGGATGCGGTACTCCTCCCAGTGCGGGGTGGAGTCGCGCTCGGGGTTGAAGCGCCTGATTCGGTACGTAATCTCGGAGAGAGTCTTCTCGCTCATGTTGGCCCCCTACATCGCTTTCGCCAGCGAGAAGCCAGCGATTGCCGCCCAGGTGCCATAGACGAACAGCGCGAGGCCGCACAGCAGCAGGACCATGGAGACCGCCTTCTTGAGCCAGGAGGCCGGATTCAGCTCGAAAAGGATGTTGCGGAAGCCGTACAGCCCGTGGAAGAGTGCGGCCCCTAGCAGCACAACATAAGTCACCATAAAGAACGCGCTCTTCCCACGCGCCACGACGTTGGCCCAGTCGATGGGGTGACCGCCCGCCGGGTTGAGGCCCTTGAGCGGGACGGTGACGTTCAGGTGCATAACGGTCATGTGCATCCCCAGGAGGAAGAGGATCACGACCCCCGCCGCGAGGTGCCAGGTCCAGAGCTTCTGATCGCGCATCATGGCCGCCTCCTAATCCAGCACCCAGAAGTTCAGGGTGCCCATCACGACGATTATCGCGGCAAGCAATAGCACGCCGACCACGAGAGGGCGCTGAAAGTCGAGCGACGTTCGGTACGGGTAGACCGGCTCGATCGGCGGCCCGACGCCGAACCCCAGCTCGTTGATCCCGAGCCGGATGCCGTTGATGGCGTGGAAGGCGAACGCCACGAACACCAGGTACTCGCCGAACTTGAAGACCGGCCCGCCGACCGTCCCCATCGCCCACTCCCAGCTGGCCTGTCCGAGCGCGCGGCTGGAAGTGACGAGGATGTGCAAGAGGAAGTAGGTCAGCAGGCCGAGCCCGGTGAGCCGGTGCAGAGTGTAGAGGTAGCGCTCCACACCCCAGCGGCCGCCCCCAAACCAGCCCCACAGGCCCAGTCGATTGGGATGACCCTTGCTTTCGATCATTGTCCGCCCCCTAGTACTTTCGTTCCACCGGCTTCCACGTGGTGATGGTCACCGGCTTGTGGTCGAAGCGCGGCCCGGTCTCGGTCCACCAGGCCAAGGTGTGCTTGAGCCACTTCTCGTCGTCACGGGTCGCGAAGTCGCGGCGGGCGTGTGCGCCCCGCGACTCCTGCCGCGCGAGGGCACCGGCCACCGTGACCTCGGCCAGGTCGAGCAGGTTCTCCAACTCCAGCGCGTGGAACAGGTTGGAGTTGTAGGTCCGGTTCTTGTCGTTGACCGGCGCACGCAGCGAGCGCGCGCGCAGGTCGCGCAACGTGGCAAGCGCCGCTGCCAGCCCCTCGCCGGTGCGGTAGACCCCGGCGTGCTTGTCCATCACCGCGCGCAGCTCGCGGCGCAGGATGTACAGGTTCTCGGAGCCTTCACGCTTGAGCAGCGCGTCGACGTGCGCGTCCGCCGCCCTCACTTTGCCCTCGGGCACGCCGGGGAGGTTGAGCTTCGGCAGGGCCTTAACGATCTCCTCACCGCTGATCCCGCCCCAGACCAGGCACTCGGCGGTGGAGTTGGAGCCCAGCCGGTTGGCGCCGTGCAGGCTGACGCACGCAACTTCGCCCGCCGCCCAGACGTTTGGCAGGCGGGTCAGGCCGTTGATGTCGGTCTCGACCCCGCCCATCGAGTAGTGGGCCACCGGACGGATTGGGATCGGCGTGGTGATCGGGTCGATCCCGAGGAACTTCATCGTCACCTCCCGGATCAGCGGCAGCCGGGTGTTGATCCTCTCCGCGCCCAGGTGGGTTAGGTCGAGTTGGAGGTAGTCGCCCCACGCCTCCGATCGGAAGCCCCGGCCCTCGAGGATCTCGGTCGTCTCGGCGCGGGAAACCATGTCGCGCGGCGCGAGCTCCATCAGCTTGGGCGCGTACTTCCCCATGAACCGCTCGCCCGTGTTGTTCCTGAGGTAGCCGCCCTCGCCCCTGCACGCCTCGGTCATCAGGATCCCCGAGGGCACCAGGCCGGTGGGGTGGAACTGAAGGAACTCCATATCCTCGAGCGGCAGACCGGCGCGGTACGCCATCGCCATGCCGTCGCCTGTGACGGTCTGCGAGTAGGTGGTGAAGCCGTACAGAGTCCCACCTCCACCGGTGGCGATGAGCAGCGCCTTGCCGCGCAGCACCACGGTCTCACCACTCCCAGCGTGGATGCCCACCAGCCCCGCGAAGCGACCTCCATCCACCAGGATGTCCGTGACGAAGAACTCGTCGTAGCGGGTGAAGCACTTGTAGCGCAGCAGCGTGTCGTACAGGGTCTGCATCTCGAAGAAGCCGGTCTTGTCGGCGGCAAGCGTGGCGCGGGGGAACGAGTGGCCGCCGAAGGGGCGCTGATCGATCCGCCCCTTGGAATCCCGCGTCCACGGGATGCCCCAGTGGTCGAGCAGCCGGATCTCCTCCGGCATCGCGCGCACGAAGCGGTACACCACGTCCTGGTCCGCCAGGAAGTCCGAACCCTTCACGGAGTCCCAGGCGTGCAGCTCGAAGGAGTCGCCCTCCTCCGTTCGGAGTACCGCGGCGGTGCCGCCCTCCGCGCACACCGAGTGCGCCCGCATAAGCTGCACCTTCGAGACGATTCCGATGTCCACCTTGCCTTCCGTGCGCCGGGAGATCTCCACCGCGGCCCGCAGCCCGGCCAGGCCCGCGCCCAGGATCAGGACATCGTGTGTCAACTGTTGCGCCATGATCGACCTCCCGGAAACTGAGACGCCGTAAATTCAAAGGGCCGGGGGAACCCCCGGCCCTCGTCCGTCGCCCTTTCGCTTCGTTTCTGCACCCTTGCCCCCGTGCTCCCCTGCTCGACTTCTCAGTTCTTGCCCAGGTCCGCCGGCAGCTTGCCGATCTGGGCGGCCACGTCGCCGGCGCTCTTGTGGAGCAGCGCCTTTTCTTCGGCGCTGAGCTTCGGCTGGAAAACACCCTCCATGCCCTCGGCGCCGAGCTTGCACGGGACGCCCACAAAAACGTCCTTGAGGCCGAACTCGCCCTGCAGGTAGACGGCGCACGGCAGGATCTTCTTCCTGTCCCTGATGATGGAGTCGACCATCTCGTACACGCCGGCCGCCGGGGCGTAGTAGGCCGAGCCGGTCTTGAGCAGCTTCACGATCTCACCCCCGCCCTGGGCGGTGCGCTGCACGATCGCGTCGAGGCGTTCCTTGGACAGCAGCTCCGTCACGGGCACACCGCTCACCGTTGTGTAGCGCGGCAGCGGCACCATGCTGTCGCCGTGCCCGCCGAGGACCAGTGCGAACACGCTATCGGTTGAGACGCCCATCTCCATTGCGATGAACGCGCGCATGCGGGCCGTGTCCAGGATGCCGGCCATGCCGATCACCCGCTCGCGTGGGAACCCCGACACCCGGCGCGCGACCTCGCACATCACGTCGAGCGGGTTTGTCACCATGATGATGATCGAGTCGCGGGACTTCCGGACCGAACGGGAGATGCACTCCGCCACGATCTTGGCGTTGGCATCCTGGAGGTCGTCGCGGCTCATACCCGGCTTGCGGGCCAGGCCGGCGGTCATGACGATGATGTCCGACCCCGCCGTCGCCTCGTAGTCGTTGGCACCCACCAGCATGCAGTCGTGGTGGACGACCGGCGCCGCCTGGTAGAGGTCAAGCGCCTTCCCCTGCGGCACCCCCTCCAGCACGTCCACGAGGACCACGTCGCCGAGGTGCCCCTCGGAGAGCCTGTGGGCTGTCGTGGCACCGACGTTTCCGGCCCCGATCACGGTGATCTTGGGCTTCTTCATCGGTGGCTCCCACCTTTCCCGGCGTGTCGTCCGCACCGCTGACCACGGCTCAGATGCGGGGCACACGATACCACTGGACGAGGGCGATCACAACGTCCGCCGGCCTTGCACGGTGCAGCAAAAGGGTGTATAAGAAGCCGGATGCTGCTTTCGAAAGAAAGTGGGACCCTGGTCCCACTTTTTTTTAGGGGGCGAAAACGACGATGGCGCGTTTGCCACAGGATCTGCTGGCCAGGCTCGGACGCCTCGCGCAGAGCGAGGGAATCGAGCTGGTGGCCGTCGAGGTCGGGGGTACCGCCCGCAAGCCGGTGGTGCGCCTCGTCCTCGACCGTGAGCCGGCAGGGGTGACCCTGGCGGACTGCGAGTCGGTCTCGCGGCAGGCGAGCGTGATGCTGGACGCGTACGACCCGATTCCGGGAAAGTTCACCCTCGAGGTGTCCTCCCCGGGCTTGGATCGGAAACTATACAACGACAAAGACTTCGTTCGCTTCGAGGGGCGCACGGTGCGGATCCGGATGCGGCCCGGCTGGCCGGCGCCGAGAGTCTTCGGCGGCACCCTTGAGGGGCGCGCCGACGGCTTCGTTCGCGTGCGCGACCACGGCGGGGTGACACACCGGCTGCCCGAGGGCGACGTGCTCGACGCGAGGCTCGCCCCTGCGCTCGAGGAGAGGGAAACACCGCAGCATCAGGGAAGGAAGTAGGTGATGAGAATGGAACTCGCCACCTTGATCCGCCAGGTCTCGCACGAGCGCGAGATCGAGCCGGAGCGCCTGGTCACTGCGCTCGAGGACGCCATCTCGCAGGCTGCGAGGAAGCACTACCACGAGCGCGGCGTGCGCACGCAGATCGACCCTGAGTCCGGCGAGATGACCTGTTACCGGATACGCAAGGTTGTCGCCACACCCGAGGAGGTCACTGACCCGACGGCGGAGATCCTGCTCGAAGAGGCGCTCAAGCTCGATCCCAAGGCCGAGGTCGGCGGCGAGATCGTGCTAGGCGAGCTCGACACCGCCCAGCTCGGCCGCATCGCTGCCCAGGCCGCCCGCCAGATGCTCTTCCAGCGGGTCCGCGAGGCGGAGCGGGACAACATCTACAACGACTACATCGGCAAGGTGGGCGATCTCGTCAACGGCATCGTTAAGCGATTCGAACGCGGAGACATAGTGATCGAGCTTGGGCGAACCGAGGGCGTTGTGACGCGCCAGCATCAGGTGCGGCACGAGCGCTACAGCCAGGGCGACCGCATCCGCGCTGTGATCGTCGAGGTCACCAAGGACGCCAACAAGCCCCAGGTCGTTCTCTCGCGCACCGCCCCGCAGCTCCTCATCAAGCTGCTCGAGATGGAGGTCCCGGAGATCTACGACGGCACAGTGATCGTGAAGGGGTGTGTGCGCGAGCCGGGAGAGCGTGCGAAGGTCGCGGTCGCCTCCAAGGACCGGGATGTGGATCCGGTGGGCGCCTGCGTCGGAATGAAAGGTTCGCGCGTGCAGGCGATCATGCGCGAGCTCAAGGGCGAGAAGGTAGACATCATCCCGTACAACCAGGACGTCGTGACCTTCGCGCAGAATGCGCTGGCACCGGCAAAGATCAACCGCGTGGCACTGCGCGAGCAGGAGCTCAGAATCCCTATAACCGACACCGAGGGTAACCCGGCGCTCGACGAAAACGGCCAGCCGCTGATGCACCAGCGGTCCGAGAACGTGCTGGACGTGATCGTGTCCGACGAGCAGCTCTCCCTCGCCATCGGAAAGCGCGGTCAAAACGTGAGGTTGGCCTCGCGCTTGCTCGGCTGCCGGATCGAGATCAAGAGCGAGGAGGCTGTCAAGGACGAGGTCGCGGCAGCGCTCGCCGCAATGCTGCGGCAGGTCGAAGGGGTGACGGAGCAGGTTCCGGCCGAGGCGGAGCCCGCCGCGGCGCCCATCGACTATGACACGCACTTGCCGCTGGACGAGCTGCCCGGCGTCGGCGAGAAGATGCGGGAGCGCCTGCTCGAGCATGGCTACTCCCACGCCGGCGCGCTTGCCGCCGCGGACCCCGCCAAGCTGATGGAGATCCCCGGAATCGGTCCACACTCCGCCGCAAAGCTGATCGCGGCGGCAAAGGCGGCGCTCGCGGCGCAAACCCCCGCGGGCGCCGAGGAGTAGAGCATGCCGCAGGTGTTTCGTGTGGGCGATCTCGCCCAGCAGATGGGCGTCACGGCCGAGGAGCTGATCTTCAAGCTCCGCTCGATCGGCGTTGACGTGACGAGCGCGGACAACACCCTCGACCTCTCCACGGTGCGCGACATCATTACCGGCCAGACGCTGGTCCGGCGCCCGCGCGAGGTCATCGTCCGGCAGGCCGGCGCCGCCGCCGAGGAGCAGCGCAAGGCGCCGGTTCCGGCGATGGAGCGCCTGAAGCGCCGACGCCCCGGGCGGCGAGCGACCTCCCTCGATGAGGAGCTGCCAGACGAGGTGCCTAACCTGGCCGCGATGGCGCTCCCCGCGTCCAGCAAGCCGACTGCCAGGGCTGCGGACGAGGCCGAGGAGGAGGGCGTCGAGGCGGCGGAGGCCGGCGCTGAGGAAGCCCCCGCCAGGCCGGTCGTCGTCGAGGAAGCGCCCGCACCGGCTCCGACCAAGGCGAAGGCGGCAAAGGCCCCGAAGGCGGCCAAGGCCGCGGCCGCCGCGAAACCTCCCGAGCCCGCCCCGGCAAAGCCGCGAGCCGTCGCGGTCCGAGAAACAGCCAAGCCCGCCAAGAAGGGTGCCAAGGCACCCCTCGAGGCGCAGCTCCGCGAGCTTACAGACGACGAGGTGAAGCAGCGCATCATCGCCGCCAAGCAGGCGGCGGAGAAACCCATCGAGAAGCCGGCTGCCCCGGGGCGTGGCAAAGCCTCTCGCAAGGCCAAGGCGGCCGCGGACGCCGACGAGATTCGCGACCTCCTGGCCAAGTTCGAGGAATCCAAGGTGCGCGCGGCCGAAACCGCCGCCGCGCCGCGCCCCCCGATCCCGATGGGTGGCCGCGGAAAGCTGATGCACCGGCCCAAGCGCGAGAGGGGCGAGGCCCCGGTCGAGGTTCGTGCTGTCACCGTCGCTTTCCGCGACGGCGTCAAGCCCGAGGGGTCCGTCTATCTCTCCGAGGCGGTGACCGTCCGCGAGCTGGCGGAGAAGCTCAACGTGCTGGTCAAGGACCTGATGGCCTATCTGATCTCCAAGAAGATCCTCGTGACCGCCAACCAGGCACTTCCCCAGGAGCTCGCCGAGAAGATTTGCGAGGACCTCGGGGTCGAGGCCATGGTGGTGACCTTCGAGGAGGAGATCGACATTCAGCAGGAGGGTGCCGCCGAAGCGGGGGCGAAGCCGGAACCGCGTCCGCCGGTCGTCACGGTGATGGGACACGTCGACCACGGCAAGACCTCGCTGCTCGACGCCATCCGGTCGACGCGGGTGGCCGCGGGCGAGGCCGGAGGGATCACCCAGCACATCGGCGCCTCGAGGATCGCCCACAACAGCAGGACGATCGTGTTCATCGACACCCCGGGCCACGAGGCCTTCACCCAAATGCGCGCCCGTGGTGCCAAGGTCACCGACCTGGTCGTGCTGGTCGTGGCGGCGGACGACGGCGTGATGCCGCAGACCGTCGAGGCGATCAACCACGCTCGCGCCGCGCACGTGCCGGTGATCGTGGCCATTAACAAGATCGACAAGTCCAACGCCAACCCGGAACGCGTGAAGAAGGAGCTCGCCCAGGAAGGAGTGCTGCTCGAGGGGTGGGGCGGCGAGGTTCCCGTCGTCCAGGTGTCCGCCACCAAGCGGCAGGGGATCGAGGACCTCCTCGAGGTCATCCTGCTGGTGGCCGAGATGGCCGACCTCAAGGCGGTGCCCGACGGGATGGCGCGCGGCACGGTGCTGGAGGCCCGCAAAGAGCGCGGCCGCGGCGTGGTAGCCAGCGTTCTCGTGCAGCAGGGGATGCTCAAGCAGGGCGACTACTTCTTCGCTGGCGCCACATACGGTCGCGTGCGGGCGATGCTGGACACCAACCGGAAGCCGGTGCGCCAGGCCAGGCCCTCGGACGCGGTCGAGATCATGGGCCTGGACGACATCCCCGACGCTGGGGACACCTTCCAGGTCGTGGAGGACGAGAGCCGCGCTCGCGAAGTTGCAGGCCACCGCCGGGCGAAGCAACGCGAGGAGCAGATGGCGGGAGGCCGAAGGGTCAGCCTGGAAGGGTTGATGGACAAGATCAAGTCCGAGGAGGTGAAGGCGCTCAACGTCGTCCTCAAGGCCGACGTGCAGGGGTCCGTCGAGGTGCTGCGCGACACGCTCGCCAAGCTCTCCACCGAGCAGGTCGCCATCAACGTGATCCACGCTTCCGCCGGCGCCATCAACGCCAACGACATCCTGCTGGCTTCCGCCTCCCAGGCCATCGTGATCGGTTTCAACGTGCGGCCGGAGCGCTCCGCAAAGGAGCTCGCGGAGCGCGAGAAGGTGGATGTCCGCCTCTACTCGGTAATCTACCAACTCATGGAGGAGCTGCAGAAGGCGATGACGGGCCTGCTCCGACCCACCTTCAAGGAGGAGGAGCTCGGTAGGGCCGAGGTGCGCGAGGTTTTCAAGGTCTCCAAGGTGGGGACCGTTGCAGGGTGCATGGTCGTCGAGGGGAACATCCTCCGCACCGCCAAGGCACGCCTGCTCCGCGACAACGTCGTGGTGTGGGAGGGCAGCCTGGCCTCGCTCAGGCGCTTCAAGGACGACGTGGCCGAGGTCAAGAACGGCTTCGAGTGCGGCATCGGGCTCGATCGTTTCCAGGACATTAAGCTGGGCGATGTCATCGAGGCCTACCGCACCGTGGAAGTCGCCCCCGGGGTCTAGGTGGACGTCGAAAGCCCGCTCTTCGTCGCGGTCGCGGAGATCGAGCTCCACCTGCCGGGCGCCCGCACCTTGAAGGACAAACGCCAGGACATCAGGTCGCTGGTCGAGCGCTTGCGTCACCGGCTTACGGTGCTCGTCGTGGAGAGCGACCACCAGGAACTTCACCAGCGCGCGGCGCTGGCTGTGAGCGCCATGGCCACCGACGCGGAGGCGGCGAGGGGCACTGTGGCACGCGCCCTCGACGTGGTCCACGAGACCTTCTCGGGCGTCGTTCTCGACGAGCGCGTCAAGGTCGTGCAGGTCCGCTGAGGGGGTGGAGCGTGCGTGATCCGGCGGTTCGGCGCGAGCGGCTGGCGGAAGCGATGCGAGAGGTGCTCTCGGAGCTTCTACTCACCGAGATCAAGGACCCGCGCCTGGCGGGTGTGGTTATCTCCGCCGTGGAGCTCTCAGGCGACCTCAAGCTCGCGCGCGCCTACTTCTCGGTCTTTGGCGACGAGGAGCGCGAGCGGCAGGCCGCGGACGGGCTTCGTCAGGCGCGGGGGTTCCTCCGGCACGAAAGTGGGCGGCGCATGCGCATCCACAACCCCCCGGACCTCGAGTTCCGCCGCGACAAGGGTTTCGAGCGGGCGGACCGCGTCCAGCGCATCCTGGACGAGGTGACGGGCCGAAGGGGGCACGGCACAGGACACGAGGAAGGCGGCGGCGATGAGTGACGTCACGCGGGACCCCTCGGCGGTCGTCACGCGTCTGCGCAAGATCAAACGCCTACTGATCACCGCACACACCGCTCCCGATGGCGACGCGATCGGGTCCGAGCTGGGGTTCGCCGAGCTGGCACGGCAGTTCGGCGCCGCGACCGCCATCTTCAACCGCGACCCACACCCGGCCTCGCTCGCCTTTCTCCCGGGCATCGAAAGCATTTCCGTGGTCAGCGAGCTGCCCGCCGGCTTCGAACGCAGCTTTGACCTGGCGGTGGTTCTGGAGTGCCCGGATCTCGGTCGCCCCGGGTTCCCGGGCTTGGAACGGCTCCCACTCCTCAACATCGACCACCATCTGGATAACGCACGCTACGGCCTGCTGAACTATCTCGACGAGGAGGCCCCAGCGGTCGGCGAGATGGTGCTGGCCATGGCGGAAGCTGGAAACGCCACCGTGACGGAGACAATGGCGGTAAACCTGTACGCGGCGCTGGTCACCGACACGGGTGATTTCCGCTACTCCAACGCCACTCCGAGGGCGTTCTCAGCGGGGGCCCGACTGGTGACAGCCGGGGCGCGGCCGGCTGAGATCGCCGAGCAGCTCTGGGAGCACAACCCGGCCCGCGTGGTGCGCCTGACCGCCGCGGTCCTCGGGACCCTTGAGCTGCTAGCCGACGGGCGCTTGGCAGTCATCACCTGTGACCGCGCGATGCTGGAGGCGGCCGGCGCGTTCCCGGAGGACACCGAAAGCCTCGTCAACATCCCTCGCGCCATCGAAGGCGTTCGGGTCGCGGTCTTCCTCAAGGCGTTCCGCGACGGGTCGGTCCGGGCAAGCCTGCGCTCGCGCGCAGAATTGGACGTGCGTTCGGTCGCTCGCGTCTTCGGCGGCGGTGGACACAGGAACGCGGCCGGCTGCACCATCCCGGGGAACCTCGCCGAGGCGCGGCACGCCCTCCTGGAGACGCTCCTCCCGGTCGTGGGGTCTGCATGAGCCTGTTCCGCCACGGTTTCCTCCTCGTGGACAAGCCGGTCGGCCCGACTTCCCACGACGTGGTGCAGGCCGCCCGCCGCGCCATCAAGGAGCGCAGGATCGGCCACACCGGCACCCTCGACCCGGCCGCCACGGGCCTGCTCCTCCTGTGCATCGGGAAGGCGACGCGGCTGCAGCAGTACCTGCTGGCGTGGGAGAAGACCTACCACGGCGAGATCCGCCTCGGCTGGGGGACCACGACCTACGATTCCGAGGGCGAGCCGCTCGCGCCACCGCGCCCCGTGCCCGACCTCGGCGCAAGCGTGCTCTCAGACCTTTCGACCCGCTTTGCGGGCGAGTTCCAGCAGCTCCCGCCCCCCTACTCGGCCAAGAAGGTCGGCGGACGCAAGTTCTACGAGCTCGCACGCGCCGGAGAGGCGGTCCCGCGTGAGCCCAAGCGCGTGCACGTGCAGAAGATCCAACTCGAGTCCGTCGGCGCCGAACGGCTGGGTTTCCGGGTGACCTGCTCGTCCGGAACCTACCTCCGGTCCCTTGCCCACGACATTGGGGAAGCCCTCGGATGCGGCGGGCACCTTGCCACGCTTAGGCGCGTTCGGATCGGCCCGTGGAGGGTCGAGGACGCGGTCAATGCGGAGGTGCTGGCCAACCGCCCGCACGAGATCGACCCCAGGGCGTTCATCTCTCTCGCCGCGGCCGTGCTGCCTTTCCCCGAGGTGGTGCTCAACCCCACCGCCCTGGACCATTTTGCGCATGGCCAGGAGGTGGTGGTGCGCGAGGTGGAGGGCACGTTCGTACCGGGGTCGCCGGTGGCGGTGCGGGACCGAGGCGGCGAGCTTGTCGGCGTCGGGGTGGCGCTCGCCTACCTGGTGAGGGCACGGACGGTGAACGTGGCCCCCCGCATGGTTTTGGCGGAACTTGAGACCACTACAAAACCGTGATAGAGTGACCCCCCTCCTCGCCACACGAGGAAGGGTTTGGAGCCGTGGAGCAGACGATGACCGAACGCGAGTACGTTGCCAGCAAGGAGCAGATCATCTCGGAGTTTCGCCGCCACGAGCGGGACAGCGGCTCTCCCGAGGTTCAGGTTGCTCTCATCACGAAGCGCATCGAGTACCTTACCGAGCACTTCAAGGCGCACGCCAAGGACCACCACTCGCGCCGAGGCCTGCTCATGCTGGTGGGGCAGCGGCGAAGGCTTCTGGAATACCTGCGTCAGAAGGACCTCTCCCGCTACAGGGCGTTGATCGACCGGCTCGGCCTGCGGCGCTGAGCGCCGTCCCCCGCTCACACGAAGGAGCACCATGGAAGTCACAGAGAGAGTACCAATCGAAGGAAGAACACTGGAACTCGAGGTGGGAAAGGTAGCCAAGCAGGCCGATGGGGCCTGCTTGGTGCGTTTCGGGGAGACCTTCGTACTGGTCACCGCGTGCTTCCGGAAAGAGGCGCGCGAGGGGGTGGACTTCCTCCCTCTGACCGTGGACTACCGCGAATCCACCTACGCCGGGGGCCGCATCCCCGGCGGCTGGTTCAAGCGGGAAGGGCGCCCAACCGAGAAGGAGATCCTAACTGCCAGGCAGATCGACCGTCCCCTGCGACCGCTCTTCCCCAAGGGCTACGCGCAGGAGACCCAGATCGTCGGCACGGTGCTCTCGGCCGACGGGGCCAACGACCCGGACGTGCTGGCGATCAACGGGGCCTCGACGGCCCTGATGGTCTCCGGCGCGCCCTTCGATACGCCGGTCGGGGCGGTCCGCGTCGCGATGATCGGGGACCAGATGGTCCTCAACCCTACGCACCAGCAGCGCGCCGAGGCAACGCTGGAGATCGTCGTGGCCGGGACCGAGGACGCCGTGGTGATGGTCGAGGCCGCCGCGCTGGGCGTCCCCGAGAAAGTGATCCTGGACGCCATCGACCTTGCCCACCGCGAGATCAAGAACATCATCGCCGCTCAGCGCCGCCTGAAGACCCAGGTCGGCAAGCCGAAGCCGATCTGGACGCCTGCCGCGCCGGCGTGGACCGATGAGTTCGCGGCGGCGATCCGCTCGCGCTTTGCGCGGCCGCTGGACGAGGCGCTGCGCGTTCGCGGGAAGCTTGCCCAGGGTGAGGCAATCGACAGGATCGAGGAGGAAGCGGTAGCCTCGCTTCCAGAGGAGGAAAAGGCGGAGCGCGAGGGTTGGGTGCGCTCGATCCTCCACGAGATGGTCAAGGAGCAGTTCCGCGGGGCCGTGCTCGCCAAGAACGAGCGTCTGGACGGCCGGGCCTTCGACGAGATCCGCAAGGTCACTTGCGAGGTCGGCCTCTTGCCCCGCACGCACGGCTCCGCCCTCTTCACCCGGGGCGAGACCCAGGCCCTGGTGACCTGCACCCTGGGCACCTCCGAAGACATCCAGATCATCGAGGCGCTGGAGGGGGAAAGCCAGCAACGCTTCCTCCTGCACTACAACTTCCCGCCGTTCTCCGTGGGCGAGGTGAAGTTCATGCGCGGCCCCGGCCGGCGCGAGATCGGGCACGGCAACCTGGCCCGCCGCGCGCTGACGCCGGTGATGCCTGTTCGGGAGACGTTCCCGTACACGCTGCGGGTGGTCTCCGACATCCTGGAGTCCAACGGCTCCTCCTCGATGGCCACCGTGTGCGGCGGCACCCTCTCGCTCATGGACGCCGGGGTGCCGATCGCGGCCCCGGTGGCCGGCGTGGCGATGGGCCTGGTCTCCGACGGCACGCGCCACGCGGTCCTCACCGACATCGCGGGCCAGGAGGATCACTACGGCGACATGGACTTCAAGGTGGCAGGCACCCGCGAGGGCGTCACCGCCCTGCAGATGGACATCAAGGTGTCCGGGCTTCCCCGTGAGGTGATGGAGCGGGCGCTGGAGCAGGCCCGGCGCGGCCGCCTGCAGCTGCTGGACACCATGGAGGCCACGATCGCGAAGCCGCGGCCCGACATCTCCGCGTACGCGCCGCGCATCATCAGCATCACCATCGACCCCGACAAGATCCGCGACGTCATCGGACCCGGCGGCAAGACCATTCGCGCCATCTGCGAAGAGACCGGGGCGCGCATCAACATCGAGGACGACGGCCGGGTTGAGATCGCCACGTCCGACGAGGCGGCCGCGGCCCGTGCCGTCCAGATTATCGAGGGGCTTACCCGGCAACCGCAGATGGGCGAGGTCTTCGAGGGCACCGTCAAGCGCATCGAGGCGTACGGTGCGTTCGTGGAGATCCTGCCCAACCGCGACGGCCTCCTGCACGTCTCCGAGATCGCCCACGAGCGCACCCGCGAGGTCTCGGACGTGCTCAAGCTGGGGGACAAGATCCAGGTCAAGATCATCGGCATCGACGGCAACGACCGGATCAAGCTCTCCCACCGCGCCCTGCTGCCCCCTCCCCCGGAAGGCACTGTGCGGGAGGGCACGGAGGAAGAGCGTCCGCGCCGCCCGCACAGTGACCGTGACCGCCGCGGTGGGCAGAGTCGCGACCGTGGATCCCGCGACCGGGGTCCCCGCCGCGAGCCCCACAGCTAGTTCGTAGCAGCCTCCGATTCGCCGAGGGCCGGCCGCCGAACAGGCGGCCGTTGTTCTGTTCGGCAGGTCGGGCCGCCAGGGGACGGAACCTCTTGGTCACCGCTGGCACCTCGGGCAATAGAACACCGACCTGCCCGTCAGGACCCGACGCCTGATCGCCGCCCCGCAGCCGACGCACGGTTCGCCCTCCCGCCCGTAGACGAGGAGCCTCACCGAGAAGTAGCCGCCGTCCCCGGAGGCGTTCACGAACCCGCCGTCACGCAGGGTCGTTCCGCCAGCCTCCAGCGCCTCCTCCAGCACCCGACGGACGGCAGCCGCCAGGACGCCGACGCGCTTGGATGAGATCGCGCGGGCGCGCCGCAGCGGCGAGATTCCGGCACGGGCCAGCGCCTCGTTGGCGTAGATGTTCCCGAGACCGGCCAGCACCGTCTGGTCGAGCAGCACGCTGCGAATCGGCGCGCGCGAGCGGGCCGCGGCGCGCCGCAGCGCCTCGTGCATCCCGTCGCCCAAAGGATCGACCCCGAGGCGGCCGAGACCGGGGTGGGTCTCCAGCTCCTCGGCGCGCAGCACGACCGCCACGCCGAAGCGCCGCGGATCCACGAAGCGCACCTCGAGCCCGTGGTCCATGCGCAGCACCAGATGCGTGTGGGCCTCGCGGGACTCGTCAGGGCGGCGCAGCACCATCCGCCCCGACATGCCCAGGTGGAAGAGCGCCACCGCTCGCTCGGCGCGAGCCAGCAGGTACTTCCCGCGCCGCTCGAGGGCAAGGATCCGCGTCCCTGTGAAACGCGCGCGCCAGGAGGCGGGCTCGATCCCCTCTCGCAAGCTGATCCGTCGAGCCTCGACCTTGACCACACGGTGGCCGACCAGGTGGGGGGCCAGCGACAGGCGAACCGTCTCGACCTCGGGCAGCTCCGGCACGGCCGGTAACGATAACACGGCCGGATTGCCCTGGTACGAAAGGCGTTCCAGCCGACTTCGTGCGCATAGACAGGCGCGAGCGCCGATCCGTATCCTGAGGTGAGGGTGATCCTCCTTCCTCCTTCTTCCTTCTTCCTTGCACCCGGCCGGGCTCCCCATTTCGGGGGGCCCGCGCCGTTGCATTTGTTGCGGGGGGCTTTGCGGCTGCACGCCCACCCCTCCGCCGCAAAAGTGCCCCCCGAACCCCCACGCTCACAGGACGTGAAGTCCCGCTCGCTCCCGCTGCGGGGGGCTTTGCGGCTGCACGCCCACCCCTCCGCCGCAAAAGTGCCCCCCGAACCCCCACGCTCACAGGACGTGAAGTCCCGCTCGCTCCCGCTGCGGGGGGCTTTGCGGCTGCACGCCCACCCCTCCGCCGCAAAAGTGCCCCCCCAACCCCCACGCTCACAGGACGTGAAGTCCCGCTCGCTCCCGCTGCGGGCGGCTTTGCGGCTGCACGCCCACCCCTCCGCCGCAAGAAGAGAAGGAAGGAGAAAGAGGGAAGAAGGAGGATGGGCGCCCGAGACCGCGCAGGAGCGGGGTATCATGACCCCGGCCTGGGACAGGCGCGGCCCAGCGAGGAGGCGTTGATGGATCTGAAGGAGGCGCTCACCACGGCGATCGGCTACGAGACCAAGGTGCACGATCACTACGCCAAGGGCGCGAGGGAGATTCTGAGCCCCCAGGGGAAAAAAGTCTTCGCGACCCTCGCCAAGGAGGAGCTGGGCCACCTCGCCTACCTCAATAGCCGTCTCGAGGAGTGGCACACGGACGGCAAGATTTCCACCCCCGAGCTCGCCACGATCCTGCCCTCGATGGACTGGATCGACCAGGCGAAGGCCCGGGTTCAGCGGGACCCCGAGCGCACGATCGCCGTGAAGGACGAGCTGGAGCTGCTGAAGATCGCCCTCGACCTCGAGCGCCAGACCAGCGGCTTCTACCGGCAGCTCGTCGAGACGTTGCCGCCCTCCGAGCGCCCGCTCTTCGCGCGCTTCCTCGAGATCGAGACTGCACACCTGCTCATCGTCCAGGCGGAGATCGACGCGATCGCCGGCCACGGGACCTGGTTCGACGTGATGGAGTTCCGCCTCGAGGCCGGCTAGTCCATCGCCTGCTTGTCACGGCCGTCGGGCAGCGGATCGCCATCGTGGCGCGCGCACCCGAGCGGTATCATCCAAGCGGCGCGGCCAAGGAGCTGCTCCGGCAAAGGAAGGTCCGGACGTGCGTGCCACTTCAAGGAAACTGTCGACACTGCTCTTCCCGCTGTGTGTTCTCGCGCTGGCCACCACGGCGCCGGCGCAGGAAAGCCCGGCCCACGGTGATGACGCGACTCTGGCCCCGGAGACGATCCTGCTCAGGATGGCGAGGGCGTACCGAACATTCCGGAGCTACCGGGACAGCGGCGAGGTCAGGACGACCCTGCTCACCGACGGGGGCCGCGCCGGCAACGACCGGCCGTTCAAGACCGCGTTCGTGAGGCCGGATCGCTTGCGATTCCAGTTTACCGACACTGGGCTGGGCGAGCGCTCGTCCGCGTACATCGTGTGGACGGAGGGGACCGAGGTGCGTTCCTGGTGGGATGCACAGCCGGGTGTCCGCCGGCCCGAGTCCTTGCAGTCGGCGCTCGGGGTGGCTGCGGCGCCCTCCGGGGGCTCCTCGACCCGCATCCCCGGCCTGCTCTTGCCACGCTCCATTGGTGAAGGGCCCATCGTCATCGCCGCCGAGCGCATCCAGGACGCCTCGGACCGCGGCGTGTCGTGCTTTCGGATCAGGGGGAAGAGCCAGAAGACACCCTACATGCTCACGATGGGGACACAGACGTTTACCGTGCAGGACGAGAGCATCACGCTGTGGATCGATCGCGCCACGCTTCTTCTGCGCAAGGTCGAGGACCGGAAGACCTTCGACACCTACACCTCGGAGAGCATCACCACCTACACCCCCGAGATCGACATCGAGATCCCGCCCACGGACCTCGCCTTCAACCCGCCCCAATAGCCATAGCTTCGGCACGACCAGAACCGCCGGCTGGGGTTGCCGCCCCACGAATCGCATTCCGGCAGGGCCATGGCGGAGTGCATGTAGCCGCGCCGCCGAGAGTGGGCCAGATGCAAGGCGGACGAGGTGGACGCAGCGGAGTGTAGCCGGAGGCTACATGAGCACGCGAGCCGCCGAGGTCCAACGCCGCAGATGGTCCGCTATCGGCGGCGCCCAGGAAGCTACATGTACAGCCCACCGGAGACGTTGATCACCTCTCCACTGACGTACGACCCGGCGGGCCCAGCCAGGAAAAGCACCACGTTCGCGATGTCCTCCGGCGTGCCGAGGCGCGGGATCGCGAGGTTGGCCATCAGCGCCTTGCGCTGCTCGTCCGTGAGCTTCTCGGTCATCGGGGTCTGGATGTAGCCGGGGGCGATGGCGTTGACGGTGATGTTGCGGCTGCCGAGCTCTCTGGCCAGCGACTTCGTGAGGCCGATCAGGCCCGCCTTGGAGGCGGCGTAGTTGGCCTGGCCCGCATTGCCCATCAGACCGATCACCGAGGAGATGCTGATGATCCGCCCCTCCTTCTGCTTGACCATGATTTTCACGGCGGGCTGCGTGACGTTGAAGGCGCCGTCCAGGTTGACTGAGAGCACCTTGCGCCACGACTCCGGCTTCATGCGCATGAACAGCCCGTCGTCGGTGATCCCCGCGTTGTTGAGGAGGATGTGCAGCCCGCCCAGCTCGGACGCGACCTCCTCGACGACCCTCTGGCACCACTCGGGATCGGTGACGTTGAGCGGTTTGTTGATCGCCTTGCCGCCGGAGGCGTTGATCTCGTCCACCACCGCCTGGGTGGGGTCGGTCGGGAGCGAGGCGCATACGACCACCGCACCTTCGCGGGCGAGCGCACGCGAGCATGCGGCGCCGATACCGGTCGCCGCCCCTGTGACCAACGCCACCTTGCCTTGGAGCTGTCCTGACATGCCTGCCTCCTAACCTATGGCGACCGCGCTCTGAATGCGGTGGGATCCTTCGTCGTGGCGCCTCTGGCGCCACTCCTCAGGATGGCGGCGTCACAAGCGCCACGGTTTCACCCACGCGTCAGAAACGCCGCCACCTGCTCAGCGGTGCCGACCTGGATGGTAGCAGCACCGCGGACGATCCGCCGGATGAGACCGGACAACACACCACCAGGACCGATCTCGATGAAGGTGTCGAACCCGTCCGCAGCCATGCGCTCAACCAGTTCGACCCAGCGCACCGGGGCATCGACCTGCCGCACGAGGCCGTCGCTCACCGCCTGGCCTTCCCGCACGGGGGAGGCGTCCACGTTGTTGAAGAGCGGGACCGAGAGCACCTTGAAATCCAGCGCGGCCAACACCGGTGCGAGCCCCTCCCGAGCCGGACGCATCAGCGGCGAGTGAAACGGCGCGGACACGGGCAGCGGAACCACACGCTTGGCACCACGAGCCGCCAGCAGCGCCCCCGCCCTGGCCACTGCACCGGCGTGACCGGCGATCACCGTCTGCTCGGGTGCGTTGAAGTTGGCGGGCACCGCGACCTCACCCATGATGCTCGCCTCCCGGCACGCCGCCTCGACGTCGTCGCGGGCGGGACCCAGCACTGCGGACATGGCGCCCACGCCAACCGGCACCGCCTCTTGCATGAGCCGGCCCCTGCGACGCACGGTGCGCACCAGGTCCTCGACGCTTAGGCCGCCGGCGGCGCCAACCGCGCTGTACTCACCCAGGGAGTGGCCAGCCACCCCCTCGAACGCCGCACCGCGGGCCGCCAGCACAGCGTACGCGGCCAGGGAGACCGTCAGGATTGCCGGCTGGGTGTTGGCGGTGAGCCTGAGCTGCTCCTCGGGACCCTCGAAGCACAGACGCGAGAGCGGCTCGCCGAGCGCCGCGTCGGCGCGCTCGAATACCTCACGGGCCTCGAGGTAGTGCTCCGCAAGGTCCTTCCCCATCCCAGCGAACTGGCTCCCCTGCCCGGGAAAGACGAGAGCGACCTTTCCCATCAGGTACCTCCGCGTTTCGCCGAGCGCTTGATCAAAGCCTGGGAGATCTCGTTGCGCTGGATCTGGTTGGTGCCCTCGTAGATCTGCAGGATCTTGGCGTCTCGCAGCATCTTCTCCACCGGGTAGTCGCGCATGTAGCCGTAGCCGCCAAACACCTGCACGGCGTCCAACGCCACCGACATCGCGACATCGGATCCGATGACCTTGGCCATCGAGGACTCCATGCCGAAGTCGTCACATCCGCCGTCGATCGTGCGCGCCACCGCGTACAGCAGGGCGCGCGCCGACTCCACCCGCATCGCCATGTCCGCCAGCATATGGCCCACGGCCTGGAACGCCGCGATTGGCTTGCCAAACTGCTTGCGCTCCCGTGCGTAGGCCACCGCTGCCTCGAGCGCGGCTGCCGCAAGGCCCACGCCCTGCGCCCCCACCGCGACGCGGGCGCGGTCCAGCGTTCGCATGGTGAGCAGGAAACCCGCGCCTTCGCGTCCGATGCGATTGGCCTCCGGCACCCTCGCGTCCTCGAAGACCACCTCACGGGTCGCGGAGGCGCGGATCCCCAGCTTGTCCTCGCGTTTGCCGAACGAGAGACCCTTTGCGTCCTTTTCGACCAGGAAAGCCGAAGCACCTCGTGCCCCGCGCGCCGGGTCGGTCAACGCGATCACCACGTAGAAGTCTGCCTCGCCGCCGTTGGTAATCCACTGCTTGGTTCCGTTGATGACGTAGGAGGAGGCGTCGCGCACCGCCCGCGTCCGCATTGAGAAGGCGTCGGAGCCGGCTTCGGCCTCGGTGAGGCAGAACGCGCCCACCCATGACCCGTTCGCCACCTTGGGCAGCACGCGGGCTTTCGTCTCCTGATCCCCCGCGATGAGGATCGGAAGCGTGGCGAGGGCGATCGCGCCGTAGGTCGTGGAGACACCCAGGCATGCCCTGGAGAGCTCCTCGGTCACCAGGCAGAGGTCCATCACGGTGCCGCCCAGGCCGCCGTACTCCTCGGGCACGAACACGCCCAGAAGCCCGGCCTCGCCCAGCGTCTTCATGATCTCGCGCGGGAAGATCTCCTCCCGGTCGAGCTTGGCGCGCACGGGAAGGATCTCTCCTTCCGCGATCTGGCGCGTGAGTGACACCATCTCCTTCTGGGTATCGGTGAGGAAGTGGTCCATTGCCCCTCCGTCTCGATGCGCGGGCTACCGAGATCCCCCGCGTCCGCAGGATCAGTGTGTCGCGGGTGTCACCAGCGCAGAAGGGTGGCAGCCCAGGTCAGCCCGCCTCCGAACGCACCCATCAGCACCAGGTTGCCGCGCTTGAGCACGCCCCGGTCGATCGCCTCTTGCATCGCGAGCGGGATCGAAGCCGACGAGGTGTTGCCGACACGCTCCAGGTTCAGGTACACCTTCTCCGGCGCGATGCCCAGCCGGTCCCCGACGGCGCTGATGATGCGCAGGTTGGCCTGATGGGGGATGAAGAGGTCCACCTGCTCCACACGCACGTCGGCGGCGACGAGAACTTCTTGGCAGACCTCGGTAATGGCGCGCACCGCGACCTTGAACGTCTCGTTGCCTCGCATCTTGATGAAGGGGAGGCGGGCATCGATGTGCTCCTTGACGTTGGGCGGGTACTTGCTGCCCCCACCCGGCATCTGGATGAAGTCCGCGTACGTCCCATCGGTGTGCAGGGCGCTGCGCAGGATCCCCTCGCCTGAAGGGGCGGGTTTGAGCACCACGGCACCCGCGCCGTCCCCGAACAGAATGCAGGTGGCGCGGTCGGTGTAGTCCGTGTACCGCGAAAGCGTCTCGGCGCCGATCACCATTGCTGTCTTGACCTCTCCCGTGACCATGAACTGGCGGGCGATGTGCAGCCCGTAGAGGAACCCGGAGCAGGCGGCGGCGATGTCGAAGCAGGTGGCGTTCTTTACGCCGAGCGCCGGTTGAATGATCGCCGACGTGGACGGAATAGGCTGCTCCACGGTGGCGGTGGCCAGGATAAGCAGTTCGACCTCCTCCGGGGAAACGTCGGCGTCGGCCATGGCCCGCCGTCCGGCCTCGATCGCCAGGGTGGCTACGCTCTCCTCCGGCCCGACAATGTGGCGCTCGCGGATCCCCGTGCGCGACATGATCCATTCGTCCGACGTGTCCACCATGCGCTCGAAGTCCTTGTTGGTCAGAATCTTCTCGGGAAGGAATGTCCCCAGACCCGCGATCCGTGCGGTGAGCGTGTGTTGGTCGTGCACGTTACACCTCCTCCGAACGCTGGCGGGCCCGCAGCTCCGCGACCTTCGATTCGATGTGGGATACGACGCCGTGGGTTGCGTAGACGTGGGCGAAGCGGAGGGCGTTCCTGACCGCCTTCGGACTGGAGCGGCCGTGTCCCACGAGGCACGCGCCCTGCACGCCGAGGAGCGGGGCGCCCCCGTACTCCGCGTAGTCCGCCTTGCGCTTGAGCGCCGTGAGGGCCCCCTTAGCGAGCAGCAGGCCAATGGCGGAGGTCGGCGAGCGCCGGCCCTCGCGCCGCAGCATGCCGTAGATCATCTCGCCCATCCCCTCGGAGACCTTCAGGACCACGTTTCCAACGAAACCGTCGCAGACGACGACATCGACGGTCCCCGAATACACGTCCCGCCCCTCGACGTTGCCGACGAAGTTGAGGCCGGTGTCGGAAAGAAGCCGGTACGCTTCGACCGTCACGCGATCACCCTTGCCCTTTTCCTCGCCTATCGACAACAGCCCGATCCGTGGACGCTCGACCCCTAGCACCGCCTGGGAGTAGAAGTGTCCCATCACCGCGAACTGCTCCAGGTGGTGGGGCTTGCAGTCGACGTTGGCACCGACGTCCACCACCAGCGTCTGGTGGTCGAGGCCGGGAACCGGGGCAGCAAGTGCCGGCCGCTCTACGCCCGCGATGGTGCCGATGATGAGCTTTGCGGCGATCATCGCAGCGCCGCTGTTTCCGGCGGTCACGAACGCACATGCCTTGCCGTCGCGGACAAGGCGCGCAGCCTCCGCCATGGAGGAATCGCGCTTGCCCCTGACGGGCGCGGTGGGCGGGTCGTCCATCGCCACCACTTCAGGAGCATCGACTACGTTGAGCCCGTGGGGTGCGCCCCCGAGGCGAGCGAGGTGTTTCCGCAGGACGGCCTCGCGGCCCACGAGCAGCACCTGTATCCCGAACTGCCGAACGGCTTCGACCGCACCCTGGACCGTCGCCGCAGGGGCGTGATCGCCCCCCATAGCGTCCAGCGCCACAGCGCCCGAGGCCGCTTTGACCATGCTACTGCCTGGGTCAGCCGATCTCCTCGACGTGCAGGACCTGGCGCCCCTCGTACATCCCACAGTGGGGGCACACGCGGTGCGGCTTCTTCGGCTGGAAGCAGTTCGGGCACACCGACTGCGCAGGTTCCGCTAGGTGATCATTGGCGCGCCGGCGATCCCGGCGAGCCTTGGAGTGGCGGTGTTTTGGGTTCGGCATCGGAGAATCCTCCCACGTCTAGTCGGCCGGCCGCCAATCGAGCAGCGGCGCCCAGCGATCATCACTTGTCTCGGGGCACGAGCACGGCCCCAGGTTAAGGTTCGCGCCGCAGCGTGGGCAGATCCCGCGGCAGGTCTCGGCGCACAGCGGTTTCATCGGCATCGTGAGCGCGAGTTGTTCCGTGGCGACCTCGGCAAGATCGAGCTTTGGCTCGTCGTAGAAGTGCACCTCCAGGTCGCCCATCTCGAGGCGCTTCTCCTCCTCTTGCGGCAGCGCCGACGAGGGAAGGAGGTGCAGCTCCAGGCGCTCCGCAAACGAGAAGTCGAACTCGGAAAGGCATCGCCCGCAGCGCAACCGGGCGGCGCCCTTCACACGGCCCTCGAGGAGGTAACCCTCGCCCGCGCGCTCCACGCGCCCCTCGATCTCTACCCCGGCGACCGACACGACGTCCTCGCCGCCACTGTGCGGGGTCAGGACCGGACGCTCGCTGAACGCCAGCG
>Ga0299915_10000430_pt1 | contig 32101 bp, 31 predicted proteins | sample RVTome_13_FD_200263 | JGI IMG/M metagenome (GOLD analysis project Ga0299915, IMG submission 200263) | Soil microbial communities from uranium-contaminated site in the Upper Colorado River Basin, Wyoming, United States - RVT92D227 (version 2) ...
TTAGTCTCATTCGATATCACCCGCAGATCTGTCACGATATATTGAAGACGATAGATCTACCCTGGCCGGTTGCCAAGATCGTTCTGCAGCACCATGAGCGGCTGGACGGCTCTGGATATCCTCAAGGGTTGAAGGGCGATGAGATCATGATGGAAGCGAGGATCTTGGCTGTTGCTGATGTGGTGGAAGCCATGGCCTCGCACCGGCCCTACAGACCGGCGCTCGGTATAGAGCAGGCGTTCGAAGAGATCACCAAGGGAAGAGGCGCCCGCTACGATCCTGAGGTCGTTGATGCCTGCGTGAGGATTTTTTCAGAGAAAAGTTTTAGGTTCGACTAAAGGCAAAAAAGACCCGCCTGTTATAACTTTTTTAATCCTTTATTCATAAAATAATCTTTTTTAGGGCATATAATCAGCAGTCGAGAATCTGACCAAAGGGTCACCTCCGGGTGTATCATCTCTTTGGCTGTTCCTTTTTAGGACAAAGAAGTCTACATATCAATCTGCAGTTATGAGAAATCATTGACTTATGGGATGGAGATGGCTAAAATTCGTCGTTTACGATGAAGGAGTAAAACATTGGCGACAATTACCCCTTTTTACGGAGTTTATTATAATCCCCGAAAAATTGCTGACCTCTCCCGGGTTGCTACGCCGCCCTATGATGTCATTGCGTTAGATGAAGAGGAACGTTACCGAGAACGACATCCGTATAATATAATTCGTCTTATCCTTCCAACGGGAAAGGCTGGAGTGGACAGATATCACGAGGCCGCACAACACTTGCGGGCTTGGGAGAAGGAAGGCGTCCTCATCAGGGAATCAAGGCCTTCTCTCTATCCCTATCAGCAGATCTTTACTGCGCCTTCAGGGGGGATAACAAAGAGGAACGGGTTTATATCGTTGGTCAAACTTGAACCGTTGGGGGAGGGGGGTATCATCCCTCACGAGGGGACGAGCCCCAAGCCGGTGGAGGATCGGCTCAGGCTGATGGAGGCATGCGGGGCGAACCTCAGCCAAATCTTCACCCTCTATTCGGATCCAGCCGGAACGATCGAGGCACAATTTGCCGAGGTATGGACATCGGCCCCTCGGTACGAATTCCGTGATGATGACGGCGTAGTCCATCGCCTCTGGCAAACGGATGACCGAAGAATCATCGCCGAAGTTGCGAAGCGGATGCAGGACAAGAGGCTCCTCATCGCCGACGGGCATCATCGGTATAAAACCGCCCTCATCTATCGTGACAGAATGAGAGAGCGATTTCCTTCTTATACTGAAAGATCGCCCTTTGAATATACGATGATGTATCTGACCCCGATAGAAGGAGAGGGTCTCCTCATCCTTCCCACCCACCGGCTTGTTACCCCCCAAGAACCCTTTGATCTGAAAGGGTTTTATAAGGCTCTGGAAAAACATTTTTCTTTACATGCCTTCCATTTCGATGATACGGACGGAGAAAAGATTGCTCGAAAACGCCTTTTTACGGCGCTTGACGAAAAGATCCCGGGCAGATATGCCTTTGGTCTTTACATCGGTGGAGAGAAGAGATATAGTCACGTAATTTCCCAAGAGGGGATAAGGATTAAAGATCTCCTGAAGAATTACCCAGAGGTCTTGCAGGGACTCGATGTGACCCTCGTGGATGGTTTTATCTTGAAAGAACTGCTCAAGGTTGAGCTGGAAGACGTGGGTTTGCTCAAGGGCAGAAATGAGGCCCTGGGAGAGGTTCATGCGGGGAGATATAGAGCGGCTTTTCTTATGAATCCTCCATCCATTCAACAGGTCAAGCGAGTCGCAGATGCCGGAGAGGTAATGCCTCGAAAGACAACCTTTTTCTATCCCAAGGTAGCTACCGGCTTGGTCATCAACAGGATCGTTGCTGATGAGGAGGTAGCCTAGGTTTCATGTTTGAACTTTCGTCGACATGTACTAAGAGCGAGACCTGCGATACCCTTTTTGGTGGTACGATAAGGGTAGTTCAGGAAAAGGCAGGTTACCGCTTTTCCCTTGATGCCATCTTGCTGGCGGGTTTTGCTCGCCTGAAAGGCGGGGAAAGGGTGGTGGATCTGGGGACAGGGATCGGGATTATTCCCCTGATACTCGCTCAGAAGGGGGAAGGCGGTGGAGAGATCGTGGGGGTGGAGATACAAGAAAAGTTAGCTGAGCTGGCTCAAACCAATGTCTACAACAATGGCCTCGAAGACATAATCCATATCTATCAGGGTGACATCAAGGAGATAGACGATCTTTTTCCCCCGTCTTCTTTTGATGTCGTAGTGACCAACCCCCCCTACTATCGGGTCTCAAGCGGGAGGATTAACCCTTCTTCCCAAAAGGCCATTGCCCGGCATGAGGTCATGTGTACTATCGACGATGTGCTGCAAGCGGCCAGTTATCTTTTAAAGGAGGGGGGGAGGATTTTTATCATTTTTCCCGCACACAGGTCCGTCACTCTCTTTGACAGTATGCAAAGCGCCATGCTGGAGCCGAAGACGCTTCGATGGGTACACTCGCGGGAAAACGAGGATGCCAAATTTATCCTCACAGAGGCATACAAAAAAGGGGGGGAGGGGGTGGAAGTATTGCCTCCCTTCTTTGTCTATGCGCATGATGGAACATATACGTCAGAGATGGCAAGACTATATTCCGATGCCACTATGCATTAAAAAGGAGCACAGCCATGAAGATCACAAAGGTAGGGATACTGATAGTGACGATGCTCATTGCTTCGTTTCTTATCTCCTCGTGCGCCCTCTTCGGGAAGAAGGATAAGGAGCAGGCAGCTAAAGGTAAGGAAGGGCAGTGGGTATACAGCTCGCAAAAACCTTCGCCGACCGGCGAGCAAAAGAGGGCGACTACCTATTCTAAGCGGCCGTATGCAGGAAAGGAGGGTGAGGAGGTGGCGCTTGCTGGCACCGAGACCAAGCCCATCATCACGCCCTATGTTTTAGGGAGACTAAAATATAAGATAGTTATCGTGGAGTTTCAGGATAATACCAAGCAGGGGGGCAAACGGGGGCTAGGTGCCCTCGTGACGCAACAGCTGGCCCAACAACTTGAGGAAACTGGGGCGGTGATCGTAGCGGACATGGAAGAGGTGAAAAAGACCGTCGGAGGAGGGGAACTCAATTCCCTCTCGGCACCTTCCACCCTCTGGAAATTACGGACCTTGTTAGGGGTTCAAGGAGTAGTGACGGGAAAGATACAAGATCTTTTGGTAGGAACGGGAAAACAGGCAAAGACTGAAGAGGCACTGGCCTTTGCTAAGCTAGATGTCCAGCTATTGGATACGGATACCGGCAACGTTATGAGATCCATCAAGGGCGAAAACCCCATATACTCCTCTCACGCTGTAGGGGAGCTGAGTCAGGATAAGGCCCTCTCCAATGCCGTCAATGTCGCCCTCCAGGGAGTTGCCGAGGGGATAATAAGGGGGTTGGCAGGCCTGGAATGGTCAACCAGTGTAGCCACGGTCGAAGGCGAAAAGATCTATCTCAATGCCGGTAAATCCACGGGGCTGAAGGTCGGAGATGAACTGGAGATCTATAACCCGGGAAGGCAGGTGAAAAACCCGACATCGGGGGTTTCCCTGGGAAGGCTACCAGGGACTTTGCTAGGGAAGATAAAGATCAATCAACTCTTCGGGTTCGACGCCGCGGAGGCGAAGGTTGTCAGCGGCGGAAATATAACGTCAGGCGATATGGTGAGGCTGTCCAGATAGCATCATCAGGTCCCCTTCCTTTAGTTCCATGCTGGTGAGAGGACGCAGGCAGGCACCAGAAGGGCGCTTTCTCACCTCTTGGTTCGTTATTCCCACGGCGATTTCACCCGCCATTCGCTCAATCTCTATCCGTAGGACCTGTTGCCCGCAAGGGGAATATGTTAAGAGCTTGTCCAGCCGTCAGTCGAGGCGGCAGACAAGGCCTATGCCCTCATTGACAAGATAGATTGGTTTGCTATAGTAAAAAACAAACGCCGGCATCGTTACAAAACAATATAATTTGTTACAAAAAATCATTCGATATCGACAGTATAGCAAAAATAATCATCCCTACATATGCAAGACAGGGTGAGGATTGATTAATGATTGAGGAGTTTAAACAGTGGTATGACGACCGACATAGTTACGCAAAGGAATGGAAAAAAAATAACCGCAATGGAAAGGTAGTAGGATATTTTTGTACCTATGTTCCCGAGGAGATACTTTACGCTGCCAATTGTCTTCCAGTCCGCATAATCGGCGGGCATGAACCTCCCGCACGCGCAACACCGCATATGTTTGATATGTGGTGCCCATTCTCTCGCGACTGTCTGAGCCAGGGCCTGGCAGGCTACTATGATTACCTTGACGGCATCATGATCGCTCAATGTTGTCTCCATGTTCGTCAAGCCTTCGGCGCTTGGCAGCTGCAAGTTCCTACGCCCTGGTCATATTATCTGTGTATGCCCAATGCCGTCACAACCTCTCATGCCAAAAAATTTCTTTCAGGAGAATTAGCTGAATTTAAAAAGGCGGTAGAAGAATGGGTTGGCAAAAAAATAACTGACGCAGATCTTGACAGAGGCATTGATATTATGAATACGAGCCGGCGTCTAATGAAGAAGGTCTATGAGTTCCGGAAAGAAGATAATCCGCTTCTTACCGGTACGGAAGCAATGACGATGGTCTGGGCCAGCCAGTTGATGGATAAACGAGAGCATAACGTCTTGGTGGCAGAGTTGCTCAGGGGCCTCCCGAATAGAGAGCTCGATCGTGAGCCGGGTATAAGGCTTATGATCGTCGGCAGCGAGAATGATGACCGTCCCTTTATGGAGATGGTGGAATCTATCGGTGCTACCTTTGTTATTGATGATCATTGTACCGGTTCGCGGTACTTCTGGGATGAGATCGCGACCAATCCGGATCGCCTGCAGGCTATTGCCGACCGATACTGCGACCGCGTTCCGTGTCCGACAAAGGACTTTCAACAAGAGACCTGGGAGAGGAAAAGATTTCCCCATATACTCACGTTAGCAAAGGAATATCGGGTTCAGGGTGTGATACTCGTCCAGCAGAAATTCTGCGATCCCCATGAGTGCGATATACCGAGTTTGAAGAGGTACCTGGAAGGTAACGGCATCCCCTGCTATGTTCTTGAATTCGAGGTTACCGTACCGGTGGGACAATTCCGCATCCGTATCGAGGCGTTTATAGAACAGCTCAGAGCTGACGAACTGTTCGATTAAGGACCAGTGAAAATAAAGGTTCATTGATGGCGAAATATAAAACCGAAGGTCTTCACTGTTGGCAGAAGGCCAAAGAGCTGACGAAGAAATATTACCAAGACTATAAAGAGTCACCTGCTCGAGGAGGCCTGCGCTGGGAGGGGGGGGCGTGGAGCTTTGATGCCATTCCCCAGGCCTTGGAGGGAGAGGTGCATGGGCTTTCCGAGGAGCCGTATGGGGCGAGCATCGCACATAATCCCGAGCTCCAGGTCAGATATCAGGAGGCTGCGGAGGGTAAGTGGGGATGCGCACGCGATCTCTGTTCTTACATGCGCGCCTACTGGGGCTCCGTAGCCTTGAACGAATATGCCTATGGAGGTCCGTGGCCCCATGCAGACTTCATCTTTCAGAACCAGATTTGTTGCTGTCATTCCAAGTGGCTGCAAGTCGCCGATGAAATTGATGGAGGGACCACCCCCTATTTCTGTTTCGACGTCGGGGTCGGGCCGTACGATAAGATAGGAGATCGGCAGATAGAGTATGTGGTGGCACAGCTCTATGATGGCATAGCGTTTATCGAAAGGGTTACCGGCAGGCGGATCGTTGAGGAAAAGCTGATACAGAATGTCTATAATACGTATCGTTCAAATTGTTACTGGGCCAAGACATGCGAACTTAACCAGGCGATTCCCGCGCCCCTGGACGAGAAGACGATGTTCTCCCTCTATGTGCTGGGAACCCTTGAAAAGTCGAACCGGGCCGTAGCCGACTTTTATGAGAAGGAGTTATACCCGGAGGTAAAGGATCGGGTTGTCAACAAGATCGCGGCAGTAGCCGATGAGCGATGCCGGGTCTTGGGTGATAGCCAGCCGCCCTGGGGTTTTCTCAGGATATATCGATATCTCGAGCAGTATGGCATTGTCTCCGTGGCAAATCTCTACACCTTTTCCCTCATCGGTTGGATGAAGGTAGACAGCAATGGGTTGCTTGTTCCGTATCCGACCCTCGAAGAACAGGGCATCACCATCAAGGACCGCGACCATGCCCTGAGGCTCCTGGTCGAGGGAGAGCTGAAGGGCAAACTCATGTGGGCGCCCTTCTACGGCGCCAATTATAAAAACGATCTGGTGACAAAGATTGCTAAACAGTGGCGGTGCGATGCCGCGATCATACACCTCAACCGAGGATGCGAGGGCACTGCCCAGCACCAGATGCAACTGAAGATCGCCTTGCAGAAGATGGGTATTCCGGCCATGACCTTTGAGGGAAACATGGCTGATGAGAGGGAGTTTGATGAGGGCCGTGTCCTGCGTCTCATCGAGCTCTTTGTTACCGAGACCTTAGGGCTCAAAAAGGTGCCTAAAGATCGTAAAGGGAGAGGATAGTGAAGTCCCACACCTATCAGATAAAAATAATAAGGATGGGATGTCGCTAAGCGACAGAGGAATAAGGATGATCGTTGCCGGGATCGATGTCGGCGGTAAGAATGTCCACGTCGTCATCCTGAAGGATGGTGCAATTGCGGCACAAGGAGCGGCCGCAGCAGGCATACAGAAAGCGCAGGCGGCAGAAAGATTGTATGATGAAATGCTGCGCAAGGCCGGGCTCACGCAGGCGGATGTAGGGCGTGTCGTCGCGACAGGGAGTGCCGGCAAACGAGTCGCCTTTGCTGACGCCTGCATCGCCGATGCGGCAGCTGATGCGAGGGGTGTCAACAGGCTCTTCCCCTCGACACGGACCGTTATCGATGTCGGCGCCGAGGAGGGGAGGGCCATAAAGATTAGCCCTGACGGGAAGGTCCTTGATTTCGCCATTAATGAAAAGTGCGCTGCCGGCACCGGCACGTTCGTTGAGGCCATGGCTATTGCGCTGGAGATCAGCGTAGAAGAGATGTCAACAATATCACTGAAGTCGAACAAATCCATACCCATGAATGCCCAGTGTGCCGTTTTTGGTGAATCTGAGGTGGTCTCTCTCATCCACCAAAACACAGAGAAACAGGATATTGCCAAGGCTGTGCATGATGCCATAGCGGGGAGGGTTGCTTCCGTCGCCCGTATTGTGGGAATGGAAAAAGATATCGCGGTCATAGGAGGCATGGCAAAAAATGAGGGATTCATCGATTCACTGAAAAAAGAGATTGGCATGGACATTATCGTGCCAGTTGACCCTGACTTTGTGGGCGCCCTGGGAGCAGCAGAGTCAGCTGCGAAAGGTGTTTTGGAAGAGAAGGTTGCAGCCAAGGTAGTAGGACAGGAGATCGTTGAAGGAGGATAGGCCTCATAAGGAGGCGCACGAAGATGACCGAGGAGACAAGAAAGGAATACTGGAGATGGCCTGAGGGTAGCTGGGTCAACCCCGGCATCGATTGGCAAAAGGGTACGATTATCACCGCTGGCGTTGATGTAGGGTCGGTGAGCTCACAGGCGGTGGTGTTGGTTGATAGCGAACTCTATGTCTTCAGTAACACACGCACCGGTTCCGATAGCCCTGATAGCGCTCGGAAGGCCCTGAGCATTGCCGTGGGGGAGACCGGCCTGACGGTGGACAATATCGACTACTGCATCGGGACTGGTTATGGCAGGGTAAATGTCCCCATGGCTCAGCGAACCATAACCGAGATCGCCTGCCATGCACGGGGGGCAAATTTCATGTATGGACCACAAGTGCGGACGGTTATGGACATGGGTGGTCAGGATTGCAAGGCCATCAACTGTGATGATAAAGGTAAGGTCCTCAATTTTATGATGAATGACAAATGCGCTGCAGGCACCGGCAGGGGCATGGAGGTCTTTGCCGATCTCATCAGGGTGCCGGTGTGGGAGATCGGGCCGCGCTCCTTCCAGATCAAAAAGGAGCCACCCATGATCAGCAGCACCTGCGTGGTATTTGCCAAAAGCGAGGTCGTCGGCCTTTTGGAAAAAGGGGTGCCGGAGAACGATATCATGGCCGCCTACTGTGCCGCCATGGCCCACCGGATCATGGAACTGCTCAATCGCCTGGGTGTCCATGAAAAGTTCGTGATCACGGGTGGTATCGCCAAAAATGAAGGAGTGGTGAAAAGATTAGAAAAAGAATTAGGCATCAAGACCGCGGAAAAGGCTTGGTACAACCCTGCGTATAAGGCATATCCCTTCGACACCCAGATCGCCGGCGCCTTGGGTGCAGCCCTCTTTGCAGTGGCGATGGTGAGCAAGGGCAAGGTGCAGAGCGTCAGGAAAAAGTAACCAGAGGGTAAATGCAGGCCTTTTACGGTTATAAAGATGGTTCAGGGGACTGGTTTATCGTCATCGATTCCGATGGGTGCGATGGCTGCGGCAGGTGCGTAGAGGCATGTCCGGCAGATGTGCTGGAAGTCGGTGATGATGAATATGATCCCTTGAGCGAGAAACACTGTGCACGCGTCAAAGAAGACGAACGCAAGAAGATCAGATATACGTGCGCACCTTGTCAGCCTGGTCATGGTGAGGCTCCGACCCCCTGTGTAGCTGCTTGTAAAACTAGAGCCATCTCTCACACAGAATCATGGCGGCAGTCATATGCAAAAAAATAATTGCCTGGTCAATTGTGAAGCGATGTTGCCGCTCAATTGAAAAGCGCTGCAAAATTTTTTTGCTCTTGGCAATTTCACGCTAACAGGTCAGCGTCATGCCTAAGATAAAGATCGATCACGCAGAGGTCAGCGTTGCTGAAGGCACCACGATATTGCAGGCAGCTGAACAAGCTGGGATCTATATACCCCATATCTGCTTTCATCCCGATATCCCCCCCGTTGATCGTCAGAAACCGGCGCATGTTATTTATCGCGACGGCGAGCGTATAGAAAATGCAAGGCCGGAGCTGCGCCATGAAGGCTGTCAGCTCTGCGTGGTAGAGATCGCAGGGCAGGGGGGGCTTCATCGCTCCTGCAGCAAGTCCGTCGTGAATGGGATGATCATCAGCACGGTTTCTCCTGCTATCGAGGCATTTCGTCGCGATCGCATCATGGAATTGGTTGCCAGGCACCCCCATGTCTGTTTAACCTGCACCCAGAAGGATGGTTGTGCGCGATTCCCCTGTTCCATGAGTATTCCAGAAACTGAACGATGTTGTCCTCGGTTCGGTGGCTGTGAGTTTCAGCGAATCGTCGAATATGTCGGCCTCAGGCCCGAGACTCCTCGGTATGTCTTTGAAGGCCTGCCCATTATCGATGATAATCCTCTGTTTAAAAGAGACTATAACTTGTGTATTGGTTGCACACGATGTATACGGGTGTGCCGTGCATTATGCGGCATCGGAGCCCTTGATTTCGTTTATGATGACCATGGAAGAATCATTGTCGGCACAACCAATAAGACACTTAAAGAATCCTCGTGCGGTTTTTGCTTGTCATGCGTCGAGGTGTGCCCTACCGGCGCTCTTCAGGAGCAGGAGAGCGGTAGAACAGAGACTCCCCGTAAAGATACCTTTCATGCTAATAGTGATCTTCCTCGCCGGCCTGGCTTGCATAAACCTACTTTAGCTCCTCAAAAACAAGAATCTCTCGAATTGACGAGAGAAAACCTCGTTCAGGTCCCTGAAACAGGGGGTGTTTATCAGCTTCTCGATGGGCAACAAAACGTAATCTTCATAAAAGGGGCAATGAACCTGAGAAAGGAGCTTGCAGAGCAGCTGGCGATGAATAAGCAAGCCCGATATTTCATATACGAGGAAAACCCTCTGTATAGCAAGAGAGAGAGTGAGATTCTTCAGCAATATCTAGCCCGTCATGGCGAGATGCCGCAGCTTAACCGGGAGCTCGACGACCTCTTCTAAGATAGCCTATTATATAGCACTTTCGTATCAGGAATTTATTAATAAAATTAACCAATTAGATATAAAAAACGAGATATTTTCTTAATAAATATTTCGACCTTTGATCAGGATAACAATGCTTAAAAGCACTGAGCCTTCTTACTAGCTTTCTTGACAGCTCCTCAGGCCCCGCTATACTTAATAGTAACGCCTTTTCACAAAATAATATAAGGAGCGCGATAGTGAAGGATCTCTCGGAAGCAATCAAGATAAGGGCCATGGCTTATGGCGACCTGGATGCCATCGTACGGATAGATAAAGAAGTACTGGGAAAGGAAAGACCTGAATACTGGAGCATGAAGATAGAGAATCAAGAGAGCCGATCGCCCCTGACGTCCCTCGTTGCCGAGATGAAGGGTACTGTCGTCGGTTTTATCATGGGAGATGCCAGCGGGTGGGAATATGGTATCCCCAATACAGTAGGTTGGATTGATACGATTGGCATCATTCCGCAGTACCAGCGTAAAGGGATCGCCAAGCTGCTGTTTAAAGAGATGATAGGCAACTTAAAGACCGTGGGGGTGGATACCATTTATACCCTCGTGAATTGGAAAGAATGGGATCTCCTGCACTTCTTCGACAAAATGGGCTTCCGAAAAGGTGATATGATCCAGCTCGAATTGAAGCTCTGATAGAAATGGGTCTTTTTAAATCCTGATAATCATCGTAACCGCTACGTCACCCTCGGATCCCCGCCTCGACGAGGGAAATGTCATAAATCTCCCTCGCCCGCTGTCGAAGATCCCGCCGTCTTTGCGGTGGGGGCGGGAGAGGGCAAGGGTGAGGCTGAAGGTGGCCCTTTGGCCAGTGAGTACGATTTCCGGTGAATCCCCCTCACCTCCATCCTCTCCCCTTGGGGAGAGGAGATATTGATGAAATTTTTCTCTTCCGCCTTTAACCTTTCTTTTCTTCGAAAAAATTTCTCGCAATGATCGTCTTTTGAATGTTTGAGGTGCCTTCGACAATCTGATAGGATTTGGCATCCCGGTAAAATCGTTCGATGGGATATTCCGTGCCGTAGCCATAGGATCCGAATATCTTCATTGCCTCATTGGCGGCCATGACTGCGGCCTCTGCGCCGTAGTATTTGGCCGTTGAGATCTGGAGTGTCGGCCTGCCGCCGACCTTCTCCAGGTTGTCTAGCATCCAGGCGGCCTTAAAAACCAGGAGCTTTGCCGCCTCATGTTCGCACCACATCCTGGCCAGCTGATCTTGGATCATCTGGAAATTAATGATGGACTGCCCGAACTGCTGCCTTTCATTGGCATAGTGTTTGGCGAGGTCAAAACACTTTTCGGCAACCCCGGCGGATCTGGCTGCGCAGGAGAGCCTTGTCCTGTCGAGCATATGCATGGCGATCTTAAAGCCGTCACCCGGTTTGCCGACGATGGCGTCTCTCGGCACCCTCACGTCCGCAAAGACGATCTCGCCCGTAGGAGAGCTGTGCAGACCCAGCTTTTCCGTTATGGCACACTGTTCAATGCCGGGGGTCTGCATGTCGATCATGAATGCCGACATGCCGCGGTGTCTCTTTTCAGGGTCGGTCATGGCATAGATAATTCCGACTGTTGCCACCGGCACGCCGGAGATCCACATCTTGCTTCCATTGAGGACGAAGCCGTCGTCAATCTCGCGGGCCGTTGTCAGCATGGAGGCGATATCCGAACCGGTGTCCGCCTCGGTCAGGGCAAAACAGCCGTATGCATCGGCGCTAATCAGGGGTGGGATATATCGTGCACGCTGCTCCTCTGTCCCGAATGCCAAGAGCACGCTCTGGATGGCATTCATCTGGAGGTTAAAGGTGACTCCGTATGAAGGACTCTCTTTGGCAATCTCCATGGCGGCGATGGTCGCCGCGAGGTAGCCCATCTCCGTGCCGCCGTATCGTTCAGGAGCGATAAACCCAAAAAAGCCGAGTTTCGCCATCTCTTTGACGATCTTATCGTTGTAGCAATGCCCCCTCTCGTCGTCTCCAACGGTGGGGGCGATTCCCTTTTGGGCAAACTCCCGCGCCGCACCCCGTACCATCGCCTGCTCTCGTGTCAGACCAAAATCCATGGCCAGCCTCCTTATCTTTACATTATCCGGTTATTGCCGGGTTTTTTTGAAGATACTGTTCTGAGTGCGAACTATATAACGAAATATGCCTCTTATCAAGGCCTTGGCATGAGACCCCTGGTAAAAATTGGGGAGAAATGCTATCATTAAAATGATTTCTGTCTCCTCAGGGCGATATCTCTATCCCGCCACTGGCGGGATGGAACCCTCTCGGTTGGAAACAATTAAACCAAAGACGATGGCTTTACTCCCAGAATAAGGACAATAAGGAATGACTATGAAGATTTTAGGGCTCGACGTCGGAGAGAAGAGAATCGGCATCGCCATCAGCGACGAATTGGGTTACACCGCTCAAGGGATGCGGGTGTTGAACAGGAGCGGTCTCGAAGATGACCTCACGGTGTTAAGGGAGCTCATAAAGGAGACAGAGGCCACTGAGGTCGTGGTGGGGTTCCCCAAGAATATGGATGGTTCCCTGGGAGAGGCGGCTGAGAAGGTCCTTTTTTTTGCGAAAAAGATAGAAGAATTCATATCCGTCCCGGTTATCCTTTGGGATGAGAGATGGACAACGGCTGAGGCCACCCGCCTGCTCGTGGATGCGGACCTCAGCAGGGCGAAGAGGCGCAAGGTGGTGGACAAGTTGGCAGCCGTTCTTATCCTGCAGGGTTATCTCGATAGCCTGGAGCACTCGGGGCAGGGAGAATTAGAAAAGTGAAGGGGCGTCGAGTGCCGAGCCGCCGAAGCAAGAGCCGCAGAAGACGGGCTCGTCGCATGCCGATACCTTTGCTGGTGGCCGGTATTTGCGTCCTGATCTTCCTCTATGCCTTGCTTGTGCTTACCCTTCCCCCGAACTTTCGGGGAGAGCGAAGACAGGTGGTGATTCCGCAGGGGGTTCCCTTCAAGGGAGTGGCGCGGATCCTCGATGAACAGGGGTTGCTGCGCAGCCCCACTGGATTCTATCTCATGGCGCGGCTCATGGGGGTGACGGGAAAGGTGCAGGCGGGAGAATATGAGATGAGCACGGCCATGCTCCCTGCCGTCATCTTACACAAGCTTGTCACCGGGGATGTCATGAAATATCGGGTCACCATCCCCGAAGGCTATACAATCAGACAGATTGCCCTTCAGCTGCAAGAGCTGGGCATTATCGAGGAGCAGGAAGAGTTTCTCAAGCTTGCTTTTTCCGCCGAGTTCGCCGTCGGGTTGGGTATAGAAGGAAAAAGCGTTGAAGGCTATCTCTTTCCTGACACCTATCTCTTGCCCAAAGGGGTTTCCCCGAGCGAAATCATCAAGACCATGGTGGGAAAATTCAAGCGGGTCTATGGACCTGATTGCGAGCACCGGGCTGCGGAATTGGGTATGACGGATCGTGAGATCGTTACCCTCGCCTCCATCATCGAGAAGGAGACCGGCGTTTCCGAAGAACGCCCCCTTATCTCCGCCGTCTTCCATAATCGCTTGAAGCGCGGCATACCCCTGTGCAGTGATCCCACGGTCATCTACGGTATTGCGGACTTCGACGGGAACCTCAGAAAGAGAGACCTCGAGCGGAGAACGCCCTACAATACCTATCTTAAAAAAGGTCTTCCCCCAGGCCCCATCGCCAATCCCGGGAGATCATCCCTCCTGGCAGCCCTCTATCCTGCGCCGGTCCAATACCTCTACTTCGTCTCCCGCAATGATGGCTCCCATTATTTCTCCAGCACCTTAAGAGAGCATAACGAGGCGGTCTGGCGATATCAACAAGGGGGGCGGAAGGCATCTCGTTGAGATACTGCCTTTTGTAGTTTTATGAAAATGTGTCAAAATACACCTCAGCTGTGCAGGGGGTTTGAATGGCTTCTCCTCTCCCCCGGGGGAGAGGGTCAGGGTGAGGGGGAAATGATCTTGTGACCACCCCCACCTTAATCCTCCCCCATCAAGGGGGAGGAGAGTTTTTTAGAGAATTTGATGCCCCGCAGCTCTGCTGCGGCGTTTTTCACTCTTAACAAGAGACTTGTCTTCATGGAAGATGAAAAAGAAAAACTAGCATTCGAGCAGGGCCCGATCAGGCCGCCGAGCGAAGCCACGAGCCTCTTGATCAGGGTCACGCGGAACTGCACGTGGAACAAGTGCGCCTTCTGCCTTACCTATAAAGGAGAGCGCTTTGCCAAGAGATCAATCCAGGAGGTCAAGGAGGATATCCTGGCTGCCAAGGCGATTGCCGATGAGATCAAGGCCCTTGCCTGGCGCGCCGGCTGTGGCGGTCAGGTGACCAAGGAGCTTGTGGAGGAGATCTTTCGCACGCCTCAGCTTTATGATGAGCGCGTCCGCAGCATCGCGGTGTGGCTCTATTATGGCGGGAAGCATGTCTTTCTGCAGGATGCCAATTCCATCACCGTCAAGACATCGGAGTTGATCGAGATCCTCACCTTTTTGCGAGAACAATTTCCCCAGGTGGAGCGCATTACCAGTTACGGTAGGTCAAAGACCATTGCGACAGGGAAGTCCATCGAGGAGCTGAAGGAGCTGAAAAAGGCGGGCCTGACTCGGCTGCACGTGGGGTTGGAGACAGGCTGGGACTTTCTGCTGGAGTTTATGAACAAAGGGGTCACTGCAGCCGAGCAGATCGCGGCCGGCCAAAAGGTGATGGCGTCCGGCATCGAGCTCTCGGAGTATGTGATCCTGGGCCTCGGAGGCAGACGATGGTGGCAGGAGCATGCTCGGGAGACGGCCAAGGTGCTCAACCAGATCAACCCCAATTTCATCCGCCTGCGCAGCCTAAAGGTCCTTGCCCCCATGGACCTGCAGCAAAAGATCGACGAGGGTGAATTTGAGCTGCAGACAGAAGAGGAGATGATTGTCGAAGAGAGGCTCTTGATAGAATCTCTCGATGGGATCACCAGCACCTTTGTGAGCGACCACATTCTCAATCTCCTGGCGGAGATAGAGGGCAAGCTGCCTGAGGATAAAGAACGCATGCTCGGGCTCATCGATGCATTCTTGGCCCTGCCTGCGGAGGAGCGGCTCAATTTCCGGTTGGGCAAGCGGGCAGGTATCTATCAAGTCATGGAGGACATGTCTGATCCCCTCTTACATCGCCAGGTGGCGGAGCTGATTACCAAACTCGAGCAGCAAGCACCTGGCGGCGTCGAGGGCTCCATCGCCAGGATAAAAGAGACCTTCCTGTAATCGCTAGTAGCATCTCGTGACATCTTCATTTCCTGGCTTACTTTAGTAAGTGAAATCAAGATCTTACCCTGCCGAGTAATCCTCACCTTATTGACTTTTCTTTCTGATATGCGTTAAGGTGTGAGAAACCATGGACATGACGGCGATCAAGCGGCTATGGCGTAGAACCGGCATAGCGCGGAGGAGGTGTTTCAAGACCAAGGTCTCCATGTTTGCCCGAATGAGGCTCTTTGACCTGGAGGCGGGGAAAGGGCTCACCTCCTGGATCGAAGGGGGCACGACGGAGTTGGCGGAGGACGGCCTTGTCGTCGGAGTGGATCAGGTCATGGTAGACGGCTTTCATATTTTTACCGATGCCATGAAGCAGGGGAGGAGGCTGGAGCTCGAGTGGGAGCTGCCGGCAGAGGGTGGCGCGCTCACGGGCAAAGGGCGTGTTCTCTGGTTCAAGCTGGCGCCTGATGGTGCTCCCCATCCCTTCGAGGCCGGGGTCTTGCTGGCGGAGATGGGTCTTGAGCAGAGGGAACGGTGGCTTGGGTTTACCAAGGGGTTGCCGGGCTGATTGTTTTTTAGATCTGAGTATCACACCCGTCTATCTTTTCTTTAAAACATGGGAGGGCATATGCGTGTTCGTGACAACAGGGGATTTACGCTCATTGAGCTGATGGTAGTTGTCGTCATCCTGGGGATCCTTGCCGGACTCATCATCCCCAAGATCATGGGCAGGCCCGAGGAGGCCAAAAGGCTCAAGGCCAGGATGCAGATCGAGCAGCTGGAACAGGCCCTCAAGCTCTACTATCTCGACAACGGCGAATATCCCACGACCGAGCAGGGACTCAATGCCCTGGTGGATAAGCCTGCCACCGAGCCCGTTCCCAAGCGCTGGAAAGAGGGGGGGTATCTGGAAAAGAAAAAGATCCCCGCCGATCCCTGGGGCAACCCCTTTGTCTATGTCTCTCCCGGAGTCCACAGCAAGGACTTCGACCTGGTGTCGTATGGAGCCGACGGTGAGGAGGGTGGGGAGGGGAAGTATGCCGACACCGAGAGCTGGAACCTCGAATAGCAGGGCCTTCACCCTCATCGAGCTGGTAGTCGTCCTCTTTATCGTCGCCCTCTTGGCCTCCCTTGTCATCCCCAGAATCGGCAGATTTCTCTCCCACGGAGACACCAATAAGGCCATCCGCCAGATGCGCGCGATGGTGCGGTACCTGTCCGGCATGTCCGTCGCCACCAGGGCCACCTACCGGTTATACTATGACCTCAAAGAGGGTACGTGCTGGGTAGGACGCCCCAATGCCGAGGGGGAGATCATCAAGGAGCAGGAGATGCTCACCCGCCCCCTGCACCTCCCGTATGGAGTAAGGTTTAAGGATCTCAGCACTCCGCGCGGGGTCCAAAACGAAGGGGTGGCATACACCGAGTTTTTTCCCACGGGCTGGGTGGAGGATACCCTCATCCATTTAGAGGGGGACTCGGTAGTCACCGTCAGGCTCCTCCCCCTGACCGGCGAACTCAAGGTCTATGAGGGATATGTAGAAGTTGTAGAGCAATGAAAGAGAAAGGCTTTACCCTCTTAGAAGTCATGGTAGCCCTGGCTGTCCTCTCCATAGCCCTGGTGGTCCTCTTCTCACAACAGGCCACGAGCATCTCCCGCGGAAATGAGGCGCGGATCATCACCAAGGCGACATTATTGGCCCAGGAGCGGATGGCAGGGCTCATAACCGAAAGCAGGCTGAGCATGGGCACAGAGGAAGGAGAGGTAGAGGACAGTATCCCCCCCTTCAAGTGGCGGCTGATAGTAGAGGAGGGCAGCATCGAGGGGATGAAAAGGCTGACAATCGTCGTTCTCTGGAAAGAAGGGGAGAGAGAGCGAGACGTGAGGTTTGTCACCTATGTGGCCTCGCAATAAGAGCGGGTTTACCCTCGTGGAGGTCATGGTCGCCGCTGCTATTTTGGCGCTGATCGTCTCCATGCTGTACATCGCCTTCGCGTCGAGTGTCAAAACCATGGAGGCCGGCACGGAAGGGGGGGAGATCTTTCGCAAGGCCGGCGTGGTGCTCAATCGCATGGCGCAGGACATAAGCTGCGCCCGGCTGCCTGCGGAGGAGGCGGATGCCAGCGCTCAGTATGCCTTCATCGGTGAAGACAAGATAGAGGACGGCGTGCCGCAGGACACCTTGACATTCATCTCCACTGCCCTGCCTTTGCGAGGACCATCCAGGGGCATCAAGCAGGTCGGCTATTATATTGCCCCTGATTCCGAGACGGATAAACTCGCCCTTTTCATGAAAGAGGATACCACACCCGCCCTTGGCAACAGCGCAGAGCACGCGGGCAAGGGGATGCTCCTGGCTGAAGGGATAGAGGGGCTTGATTTGACCTATTACGACAGCCAGGGAAGGGAATGGAAGAGGTGGGATACAACGACACCTGTCTTTGCGCGAAAGCTCCCTCAGCTTGTCCGTATCTCCCTCTTCTTTAAGGATGACAAGGGTGAGCACCTTTCCCTGACAACCACGGCCCAGGTTCCGTTGGCAGGTGAATAGATGTTGATCAAGGGAGAAAGAGGCGTGGCCCTGGTCCTGGCCCTGGCGGTTATCGCCTTGCTGGTCTCCTTGGTGGTCGATTTCAGCTACACCATGATGGTCGATCTGACCTTGGCTGCCAACCTCAGGGACGGGCAAAAGGCCTTTTACGTTGCCAGATCGGGCGTAGAGCTGGCCAAGCACCTGCTGCAGGAGGACGATCCTGCCTTCGATGCCCTGGACGAGGATTGGGCGCTGCTCCCCGAACATCCTGGTTTCCTCGCTGCCGATGACGAGGGGAGATTTAAGGTGACCATAGAGGATGAGGCAGCGAAGATCCCCCTTAATAAGCTCATAACCGGAGATAAAGATAAAAAAGTAGATCTGGTGGTACGTGCGCAACTAGAAAGACTTTTTGAACTATTAGAGCTGGAACCTGAGCTGATAGACCCGATCATCGACTGGCTCGACCCGGACAATAATCCCCAGCCTTTTGGGGCCGAGGATGCCTATTATCAGAGCCTGCCCTCTCCGTACCCTTGCAAGAACGGCCCCCTTGACGCCATCGAGGAGCTGCTGCTGGTCAAAGGGATGACCAAGGAGATCCTCTATGGGACAGATGAGAAACAAGGGCTTATCCATTTTCTCACCCTCTATTCCGACGGTAAGGTGAACATCAACACCGCCTCTGTCGAGGTCCTGGCGAGCCTCTCTGATAAGATTGACAACGTCACGGCGCAGGCCATTATAGACTATCGTCAAAAGAACCCTTTTCAAGAGATCAAATACGATGATATAAAGTCCTTACCGGGGATGACCTTGGAGATATTCAATGATATTAAAGATCAGTGCGACGTAAAATCCTCGTCCTTTTCCCTGCGTGCAGAAGGCCAGGTGCGGGAGATCAAGAAGGTGATCTACACCGTGCTCAAGCGGGAGGAGAACAAAGGGATAAAGCCGGTCTTCTGGAGGGTGGAATAGCGTGCCCGTGTATATTCCAGGCTGCCGGATCGTAGGGGTGGATATCGGGTCCAGGGCCATCAAGGCCGTACGGATTACCACCTCCCTGCAGAGCTACGCCATTACCGGCTTTGCGCTGCGGGAACACAAGGTCGGCACCTGGGCTGAATTGATTGAGGAGCTGCGCGCTCTGACGCAGGAGAAGGAAGTGCAGGGGGATATCTATGTCACCTCCTTTCCCAGCCATCAAGTACTTTTTCGCAACACCGAGATGCCCTTCAACCAACTGGATAAGATCGATGCGACCATCCGTTTTGAGGCCGAATCGATTATGGCTGTGCCCTTGGATAATATGATCGTGGACTTCGCCCTGCTGGAGCAGCGCCCCGAGGGGAGCACGGTCTTGGTTACCTGCGTTGAGGAGCAACTCCTTAACGAGTACATCGATGCCTTGCAGGCGGCTGATATAACCCCCGATATCATCGATATCGATGCGCTGGCCTTGGCCCGCCTGATGGAGGAACTAAAAGAAGAGAAGACCATTGCGCTGCTCGATTGCGGGGCGAAGAAGGTCTCAATCGGCATCTTCCAAAAAGGCGGGTTGCGGTTTATCCGAGCCATCTCCCTAGAAAGTGGGTCAAAGGCGAGCTTTAAAAAGCTCAAGCCCTCCCTCGACGAGGTGATCCTGAGTATAAATGCGTATCAGGGGACGAGCGGTGTGCAGGTCGAAGAGGTCTGGCTCATCGGAGGTGGCTCTCGGATAAAGGGGATTGCTGAGTATCTGGAAAAGGAGATAGGAAGGCCGATCAGTTACCCTGATTTGATGGGGAGATTCCCTACACGCATTCCCAAACCCGAGGCGATGAATCTCGTGGGCGGGGTGGCCTTGGGATTGGCCCTGCGTGGTTTGAGGCAGGAAAAGGGTAGGGTGGACCTCGCGCGCAAGATTGCCAGACCCGCTCAGATCCTCCCTCCGGCGCTGCGTAAAAGGGCTCTGCATATGGCCCTCGCTGCGGTGATCTTCCTGGTTCTCATAGCAGCCAATTTCTTTCTGGGAATCTGGACACAAGAGAGACGCTATGCGATAGTCAAGGGCGAAATGAGGAGGGTATTCCAAGAGACCTTTCCGGAGGCGCACGGTGCGGTGAATGAACTCCAGCAGGCACAGGCGTTGGTCAAGGGGATGGTCGAGCGGGGGGTGAAGCTTAAATCCAACAATGGAGGCACCCCCCTGGATATCATCCGTGAGATCGCCCAGCGGCTCCCCCAGGGGGCGAAGATCGTGGAATTGGATATCGAGGGAGAGCGGGTAACCATGAGGGGCATGGTCCCCTCCTTCGCCTCGGTAGATGAGGTGAAGGGGGCATTCAACGGCTCTCAGCTCTTTCATGATATAAAGGTAGGTAATGTGGAGCTCGGCCGGCGCGGAGAACAAGGGGTGATCTTTCAGATGGTCCTTGCGCTGGAGGCGAAATGATAGACGCAAAGCAAATACTAGAAAAGATAAAAAACCTCTCGCAGCGCGAGAAGCTCATCGTGGGCGGGGCGGCGCTCTTCGTCGTCTGTCTCTTGATCTACTTCGTGGTGATCTCCCCTGCGCACGAGAGGTCCAAGCTCTTGAATCGCCTCATCGCTCAAAAAGAGCGGGAATTGCAAGAGCTCCTCGTCGTGAGGGATGAATACAAACAATTAAAGGCTGCCGAGGATGAGATTGTTCGGCGCATCTCTGCAGCGGGTCCGGGCGTCTCCCCCCTGACGCAATTGGAGCAATTGGCGCAGAGGTCGGGGTTGAGGGAGCAGCTGGAACAGATGAAGCCCCTGCCATCCATCCCTACCACCCGCTATGCCATCACCCCGGTGCAGCTGAGTTTTAGGGGGGCGGGGTTGCCGGAGGTCGTAGCCTATCTCTACGAGGTCGAGAACGCTCCCTTACCCTTCCTGATCAAGCGGCTCAAGCTCAAACCCACGGCTCGTGCTGCCGGCCGCCTCGATGTGAGCCTGGAGATCTTGACCTTTAGCGTCTCAGGTGGTGGATAACCCGGAGCCGAAGCCTGAGGTGACCCTTTGGCCAGTGGCCCTTTGGCCAAAGGGTGTTCAAGGCACGATCCATTCTAACGTTCGAGTCGAAGGGTTGACTAATCAAGGTTTTTTTGGTATGTTGTTGCGCATCCGCAACAACTGATTACGGGAACGTGTTTCACGGTAATTGCGGGCATTAAGGCCCCGTTACTGCGAGGTATTTTTTATCATGGGGTGAGGGTTTAATGAGGGTCCTGAAACTCATCATAAAAAAATATCCCCTGGTGGTGATGGTCCCTCTCGCGGCAGGCATCATCTTTGTCGGTGCGTCGGCTGCTCACACCGTCTATCAATCCCTCAGCTACACCCCTCCTGCCATCTCCAGCGAAAAGAAGACTACCGAGAATACGCCCCAGCCCAGGCCTACACTCGAACACTATGCCGTCATCGGTCAGCGAAACCTCTTTGCCTCGGCGGCATCGAGTCTTGAAGAGAGGGCGACAGAGCCGGGCAAAGGCGCTCCTTCAGCAGCCAGCGTTCCCTTTAAGCTCAAGGGCACGGTGGTGGTAACCTCCGGTGTCTCCTTTGCTATTGTCGAAGATGCGGCCACTAAAAAGGAAGAGCTTTTTCATGAAAATGATGTCGTACAAGGCTTTCGGATCTTAAAGATATCGCGCAATAAGATGATTGTGGATAGGAATGGTTATGAAGAGGTCGTAGAGGTGCTTGATGAGCAGGAGAAAGCCCCGACTGGCCCCGGCGGATACTTACAGAGGCCGCGGACGATCATCAGAGGACCAGTGCGGACGCCGATGCCTGTACCAATAACCCCACAGCCTGAAGAGGCCCCCTGAGCAGTCGCAGGTGAGCGGAGTGTCAAGAGGCTAGGATAGATGAAGCAAAAGATCGCCCCAGAAAACCCTTCCCCTCAAATGGTCTTTGCACAGGATGGGGGCCGTATGCCACGGATCAAAGGGTCTCTGGCTAAACCGAAGCCGAAGGTGGCCCCTTGGCCAGTGACCCCCCCGTCAGGGCCTTCTCAGGCTTCGGCTCCGGGGCGCCGGAGGAAGAAGATAATCCTCATCTTCATGGTTGCCGCGAGCATCTGCGTGGTGGCCGCATGGGCGGTCTTTACTGCCAAGCCCTCCTGGTTCGCAGAGGTCAAGGGGCGTCTTCCCCTTATTGGGGCACCCGCGAATAAGAGATCCCCGGCTCGCTACCCCTCCCGGCCAGTCTTTAAGGTAGTGCAGCCTCAGAGGACGAATCCGCTGCCACCGGCGACACCGCCGATGATGGCCGAGCAGATGCAACGACCACAGACCAGCCCCCCTGGAATATCCCCTTCAGCGCCGCCATCGGCCTATCCCGTTACCAGACCGCAGGTCTCTACCCCCCGTGCCCCTGGCATACCACCTTCAGTTCCGCCATCATTGGCCAAAGGGCCACCTCCGGCAACCTACCCAGGTGCCAGACCGGAGGTCGCGGTGCCCGGTGCTCCCGGGATGGCACCCACAATACCGACACAATCTGCCTCCCCTTTCCCTGGTGAGGTTGAGCGTCCTCCTGCCGGCACCTCTTCTGGCCAAGGGGCCACCTCCGGTTTCTCCCCCAACAAGAAAGAGGATAGTGAGTCGGACGAATATCTGGAGATCGCAACCCTCTATGCCCAGAAGGGGAAGTACCAGAAGGCAGAGGAGCTCTTTCAGAAGGTCGCCAAGGAGAATCCCTCTTCTGCCAAGGTCCATAACAACCTTGGTGTTGTCCGCCTCAAGCAGGAGAAGTACGACATGGCTGAGCGGGAGTTCAAGGAGGCCCTACGGCTGGAGCCTGCCTTTGTCCTCCCTTACTATAACCTCGCCTGCCTCTACAGCAAGAAGGGGGTGAACGTGGAGGCGCTCATCTACCTCAAAAAGGCCCTGAAGAGGGATGAGCGGGTCAAACAATGGGTCAAGACCGACAAGGATTTTGATAGGCTCCGGTCCGATGTGGTCTTTCAGGAGTTGGTAGGAGGTTCCCCTGCCAAGAAAGAGGGCGCTAAAAAGACAGAGGGGACGCAAAAGACGGAGAGAGTTCAAAGTCAAGGTAGTGTCCCGCAGAAAGAAGGCTCTTTAAAGAAAGAGGAAACCTCGAAACAGGAGACGCAAACGCAGGAGAAGGCCCCAAAGACAAGCCCACAAAAGAAAGAGGAGATCCCGCCGCAAGCAGGGCCCCTGCAACAGGTGATGCCCAAACAAGAAGAGATGCAGAAACAAGGGGTACCCCCAGCTGGCGCGCAGAATCAACAAGGACAGCAAGGTGGCGTATCGCAGGGTGCCCAGGGGGCACAAGGAGGTGCTGCCCAATGATCAAGCGGAGCCGGAGCCTAAGGTGGCCCTTTGGCCAGGGCCACCTTAGGTTTGGCCAGTGGCAGATCGTTCTCGCCTTGATGCTTTTCATTTCCCTCACGGGAGGCAACTCGCATGCCGCCAAGCTGGCAGAGAAGGGCTTTGAGGAAGAGGCGCGGCAGGTGACTATGGACTTTCGCGATGTCGAGATCGGCATTCTGATCAAATTCATCGGAGAGCTGACGGGCAAGAACTTCATTATCGACGAGCGGGTCAAGGGGAAGATCACGGTTATCTCGCCCACCAAGATCTCGGTGCCGGAGGCCTACAAGGTCTTTGAATCGATCTTGGAGGTGCATGGTTATACGACGGTGCCGGCGGGCAAGGTAATCAAGGTGATGCCTGCTACCGAGGCCAGGGGCAAGAGCATCACCACCACGGTGGGTACGAAGATCCTCCCTGCTGCCGATACTATGATCACTCAGGTCGTCCCCATCCAATATGCCAATGTCAACGACGTGAAGGCCCTCTTTACCCCCCTGGTCTCTAAAGAAAGCCTGCTCGTTTCCTACCAACCCACCAATACCCTGATCGTGACCGATACCTTATCCAACATCAACCGGTTGCTGAAGATCCTCAAAGAAGTTGATGTCCCCGGCTACGCGTTCGAGCTTGCGGTGATCCCCTTACAGAACGCTGCGGCCGAGACAGTGGCCCGTGAGCTCAAGACCCTGTTTGAGGGCAAGGGCACCTCGGCAGCGCCAACCCCTCGGCCCAAGGGTGAAGAAGCGGATGCCGGCGCCCGCGAGGGGTTTAAGGTCATCCCCGATGAGCGGACTAACGCCCTCATCGTGATGGCAAGCCCCCAGAGCATCGATATGCTCAAGGGGATTATTGCCAAATTGGACCAGGAGGTCCCCCGCGGCAAGGGGAACATCCATGTCTATTACCTCCAGAATGCCGTGGCCGAAGACCTGGCCAAGATCCTGATGGGGGTGGCCAAGGAGGCAGGGGAGGGGGCCAAGGGCGGTGCGACGGCAGTCAAGGCGCCGATTTCCTCCCTGGGTGAGAAGATCTCCATCCTTGCCGACAAGACCACCAATGCCCTCATCATCACCGCCTCAGCGCAGGACTATGCCGTGCTCGAGGAGGTGATCAAAAAGCTCGATATCGTTAGGGCCCAGGTCTATGTGGAGGCACTCCTTGCCGAGGTGACCCTGGAGAAGGTGACGCAGCTCGGCGTTGAGTGGAACTGGACAGAGACGCCTGTCGATGGGAAGTATAAACAATACGGCACGTCAAACTTCGGGATGGTCGATGCCTTAAAAGAGGGGGCCTTGAAAGGCCTGATCGCGGGGGTGAGCAAAGGCATGATAACTTCAGGTACGACCAGTTTTCCTGATATCAAGGCCCTGGTGCAATTCTACGGCGGCGACTCCGACGTCAACGTCCTCTCTGCACCCAGGCTGCTGACCACGGACAATCAAGAGGCGCAGATCATCGTGGGTGAGGAGCGCCCCTTTCTCAAGTCCTCTCAGTTGTCCGAGGGGGGGTCGACACTGCAGACATGGGATTACAAGGATGTGGGCATCACCATGAAGATCACCCCCCACATCAGCAAGGGGTCGTTCTTACGTCTCGATATCTTTACCGAGATCAAGAGCTTTGTAGAGGATGTAAAGGGTCTGGAGGGGGCGGCGATCACCACCAAGCGCCAGGCTACTACCTCGGTCGTGGTCGAGGACGGATCAACAGTGGTCATCGCCGGCCTGATCAGGGACGACAAGACCGGCAGCATCGCCAAGGTCCCGATCCTGGGTGATATCCCCTTGCTGGGGTGGCTCTTTAAAAACAGGAGTCAGAACAAGACCAAGACCAACCTCCTCATCTTCATCACCCCGCGCATCGTCACCTCTGCCGAGGACCTCAGAAAGATCACCGAGGAGGAGCAGGAGCATCGGGAGAAAAATATCGAGGAACACCGTCTCGAGAAGAAGAATACCTTCCCCCTGTTTGAGGGCGGTGATTAGTTAAAGAAAGGGTTCTAGTCCCGCCCCACTTTGTATAATGATGCTCCTTTAAATCTTTTAAGGACATCATGCCGCAAGGCGGCAAAATCTGATTGGCGGGATGTCGCATAGCGACAGAGTCGAGGGGTCAAGTAAACAGTTTTATGAATAGATAATCACCGTATAAAAAAAATTCCCTCTCCCCGGGGGGAGAGAGTAGAGTGAGGGGGGAGTTTTAAAAGTTTTTTTATACTATATTACAACCTGACTAAAAATTTCACCGCACCGACTATGGAAAAACAACTAGATCAGCTCGAAGAAGCAATCCCTCACGTAGAGTCCGTCGACCTCAAGGAGGTGAGCGCCCGTCTGGGCATACCCTATCACGAGGCCCTGAAGCCCGATAAGGTGGAATCTTCCCTGGTCACGCGGATACCGATCGGTGTGGCCAAGCGGTATAAGTTTGTCCCTATACAGATGAAAGGGGATACCATCGTTGTGGCCACCGCCCACCCCCTTGATTTGCAGACCCTGGATGAGCTGCGCTTCATGCTGCAGCAGAAGGTGAGCCTCGTGGCCGCGCCCGAGCATGAGATCATGCGCGCCATCAACCTGCTCTACGACCAGGAGACCGACAATCCGCAGGAGGTCGTCCAGGGCCTGGCAGCCGAAGAGGAGGAAGAGGATAAGCTCCTGCACGAGCTGGAAGTGGTGGAGGATCTCCTGGACGATGCCAGCGAGGCGCCGGTGATCAAGCTCGTCAATCTTTTCGTCTCGCAGGCCATCAGGGCGCGGGCCAGCGATATCCACATCGAGCCCTACCAAAATGACGTCAACGTCAGGTATCGCATCGACGGAGTCCTTTATAACATGCACAACTTGCCCCGGAGGTTCCATTCCGCGATCACCTCCCGGGTGAAGATCATGGCCAAGCTGGACATCGCCGAGAAGCGTCTGCCGCAGGACGGCAGGATCATGATCAAGATAGCGGACAAGGATGTGGACATCCGCGTCTCCGTCATACCCACGACCTTCGGCGAGCGCATCGTCCTGCGGCTCCTGGACAAGCGGAGCATCTTCTACGGCTTGGAGGATATCGGGCTTTCGCAGGACAAACTCGAGGTTGTGAACCGCCTGATCCGGGGCGCCAATGGGATCATCCTGGTTACTGGCCCGACCGGCAGCGGCAAGACCACCACCCTCTATGGCGCCTTGGACAAGATAAACTTCCCTGACAAGAACATCATTACCATCGAGGACCCGGTGGAGTACCAGCTCCAGGGGGTCGGTCAGATCCAGGTCAGCCCCAAGATCGGCCTCACCTTTGCCACGGGGTTGCGCTCCATCGTGCGTCAGGACCCCGACGTCATTTTGGTAGGGGAGATCAGGGATCTGGAAACGGCGGAGATTGCCATCCACGCCGCCCTGACCGGCCACTTGGTCTTCAGTACCCTGCACACCAACGATGCCCCCGGTGCCATCACCCGCCTCATCGATATGGGGATCGAGCCGTTCCTGGTGGTTTCCTCCGTCGTGGCTATCATCGCCCAGCGTCTGGTGCGGGTGATCTGTCCCTCCTGCAAAGAGCCCTATAAGCCGGGTCAGGCCGTCCTGGAAGAGTTGCGGCTTACCCCCTCGCGCACAAGCAAGAAGACCTTCTACCGCGGCAAGGGCTGCCCTGAGTGCCTCTCGACCGGATACCACGGCCGCACCGGCATCTACGAGATCCTCCTGGTGGACGATGCCATCAGAGGCCTCGTGCTCAAGACCTCCGATTCTGTCACCATCAAGTGCGAGGCGATCCAAAGGGGAATGCAGACCCTGCGGGATGACGGCATCCGCAAGGTCCTGGAGGGGACTACAACGATCGAAGAGGTCCTGCGCGTTACCCAGCAGTAGCATGCCTGTCTATGAATACCACGGTCTGAGCGCTCAGGGGAAGAAGATCAAGGGGATTATCGATGCCCCCACCCCCCGCGTAGCGCGCACCAAACTGAGGGCCATGGAGATCTTCCCCGTCGACATCAGGGAGGAGATCCAGATGCCCCAAAAGGCCGAAGACCCCCTGGCCAAGTTTTTCCAACGGATACGCCCCCAGGATGTCTCCATCATTACCCGACAGCTCGCGACCCTCCTGGAGGCCGGCACCCCTCTCGTATCCGCCCTTGATGCCATCATCGAGCAGACGGACAACCACGCCTTGAAAAAGGTCGTGGCCCAGGTCAGGGAAGAGATCAAGAAAGGGCGATCCTTTGCCGATGCCCTGGAGCCCCACCGCAAGGTCTTCACCGATCTCTATGTCAATATGATCCGGGCAGGGGAGGAGAGTGGAGCACTCGAGGGGGTTCTCCTGCGCCTGGCCGACTTTACCGAGAATCAAACCCGGCTCAGAAACCGCATCCGGGCTGCCTTGGCCTATCCCATCTTTATGGTCATCATCGGCGTGGCGATTATGGGGTTCCTGCTCACCTTTGTCATTCCCACGGTGAGCCAGGTATTTGCCGAGATGGGACAGACCCTGCCGCTCCCCACGAGGATCTTGCTCGGGGTTAGTGCTGTCTTTAGGCGATTTTGGTGGGGACTTATCGCAGCTTTCATCTTACTTGCCGTAGGCGCCAGGCGCTACCTCCAGACGCCCAAGGGTGCCTTGCAGTGGGACCGGGTCAAGCTGCGCCTCCCCTTATTCGGCAAAATCATCCTGCAGGGGGCGGTGGCGCGCTTTGCCAGGACCCTCTCTACCTTGTTGCAGGGCGGCCTGCCCATCCTCAACTCCCTGGATATCGTTAAGACCGTCGTGAACAACCAGCTCCTGGCACAGGCCATCGAGGAGACAAAGATTGCAGTGCGGGAAGGGGAGGGCATTGCGCCTGCTTTGAAAGCAAGCGGGCTCTTTCCCTCCATGGTCACCCACATGATCGCCACCGGCGAGGCGAGCGGCAACCTGGAGAAGATGCTGGTCAAGGTGGCTGATGCCTACGAGGCCGAGGTGGAGACCAAGGTCACGGCACTTACCTCCATTTTGGAGCCTGTCATCATCCTGGCCATGGGGCTCGTGGTGGGATTCATCGTGATCTCTATCCTGTTGCCCATCTTTGAGATGAACCAGCTCGTGCGCTAATTTAATAGATTATAAAACCTTGCTCTGGAAAATCTGAATCAAAGGCCAAAACCTTTTGAATGCCTCTTCGCCTCATCACGACAAAGCTCGTACAATCGACCAGACTAATCCCGCGCTTCCCGATGCTTTCGAGCTCCTTTTCAGCTTCCTGGTGTAGCTCCGCATCGACCCACTCTATGTGGAATGCTTGGGCTTCTTTTAATAGTCGCATGGCCGATTCAAGCCCCAGCCGTGCCTGCAACAGGGCTGCACACTCCACCAGGATATAGTTGTGGATCAGGAACTGGTCGTCAGCCTTTAAGGCGGCATCGAATTTCTTGTACGCCTCTGTATGATGAGGGTCGGCCTTGTCAGCCAAGGCGTAGATAGCGGAAGTATCCAGAAAGATCATTGTCCCGTTAAGCGCTCAAAACCTTTGTCTTTAGGCAAACACTTTAACTTCATCCTGTCTCCAAAGGATTCAAGGGGTAGGGGGTTCTATAAACATTTTTGAATGCTTTTCACTCGAACCCTAGAACCCTCCCGCTTTGCGTGATCCCGCTTCCATAAATCTACATTGCAGGGCGGGATTGTATCCTCGACCCCTAAAATCCCGCCTGTGGCGGGATAGCTTACTTTTCAAAGACTTCCCTTAGGGCTTCATCATGCCGTTCGGATACCGGTTTAAGGGGGTCCTGTTGTGATTGACCAAGGCCGATAAAGGTAAAACTTTCAATCGATGGAGATGGATGCTCATCTGCCTGGGAAGTATCCCTCTTGAGGATCTCCCGAATAATCCCCGCGATGGATTTCTTCTCCCGAAATGCCCGGAGACGCAGAAGCTCATACACCTCTTCATCTATTTGGATTTGGGCTCGTTTCATAATAGCTAGGCTCCCCTGCTTTTTCTATCATTTTAATATCATGACAGCATGATGTCAAGCAGCTTCATCTTCTTTACATCTCTCAGCCCCTCCTTGAACACCTCTTTATCCGAATTCCGGTCAAATTTCTGGTAATTTCACAAAAAAATCCTTGACAAGATGCAAAGTTTTTATTAAAAAGGGGCATCTCTTTCCAAAGCTATCCTTCTAGAGAAGTGCGGGGAGAATGATGGGTGGACTCGTCAGGAAGGATTGTTGTGTGATTATGAGGCTTTCAAGGGTGTGCGCGCACACCTGGGAAGGCCTTTGTTTTTTTTAAGTCCCGCTCTGCTTTGATACGAAATATGGAAGACGGGATGTCGCAAGGCGACAGATTTTTACCACGAAGGTCACGAAGATATAGAATAGAAGGGTTTGAATGAAATAATAATTATAGATTTCTTCGCGTACTTCGTGTGCTTCGTGGTGAAAAAGAAGGGAGGATAACCACGAAGGTCACCCGGAGGTGGCCCTTTGGCCAGTGGTGAGAATAATGGTAGTGAGAAAGAGGGGAGTTTTACCACGAAGGCCACGAAGACAGTGAAGTTTTTAAAAAAATGAATTAGGTATTTCTTCTAATTCTTCGTGTACTTCGTGGTGAAAAAATGATTTTCTTCATGGTGAGGGAATTCATAAGGATAGGTATGAGAAAAGGGATGAATAAGCGGTTAATCGCCATCGCTACAGCAACGTTCTTAATGCTGCCCATAATGGTATTCTCTACCTCGATCAAAGCCCACCCTGCTGCCAGGGGCGTTGTTGCCAAGGATCCTACACAATCCCGTCCCCATATGGTAAAAAAGCGCAATCCTGCCTATGCCATCTCCATCGAGGTGGTCTTCGATAAGCTCAAGGAAAAGGACCCGCCGACCATTGTCGATGTCAGGGAAAAGGAGCAGTTTGAGGCAGTGAGTATCCCCGGCTCCATCAACATCCCCCTCTTTGCCGTCAAGACCAAGACCTTTCTCAAGGCCAAGCCCCTGATCCTCGTCAACGAGGGCTATGCCTATGAGCCGCTGGAGCGGGCGTGCGCGCACCTGCGCAACAACGGCTTTAAGGCGTGGATCCTGGACGGCGGGCTTGCAGCGTGGAAGCAAAAGGGTGGTCCTTTGCACGGCGACCCCTTTCAGCAGCCAGGGCTTAACAAGGTTCCTGCGCCTGTCTTCTATACGGAAAAGGCATTTGACAACTGGCTCATCGTCGATATGAGCAAATCCGAGCGATCACAGGCCACGGCCATGCTGCCGCAGGCCATCCATATACCCCTTGCCAAGAATGCCGCTGCCTTTGTCTCGGGGCTGAAAAAGGCCGTGGCGCAGCGCAAGGACAACCCCTTGCTTTTAGTAATGCTCTTTGACGAAAAGGGCGAAGGGTACGAGGCCATCGAGCAGCCGATACAAGAGGCAGGGATGTCGAAGGTCTTCTTTCTCACCGGCGGCCTGGAGGCCTATGACAGATTTGTGAAAAACCTGGCAGTGATCAGGCAGGCGCAGGATAACTCGAAGCAGACTATTAAAAAGTGCATCAACTGTCCCTGAAGATAAAAAAGGGGCCAAGCCCCGCTCCTTAATTTAGATATTATGGACAGCGGGATCCCGCAAAGCGGGAGGGTCCAGGGTTCTAGGAGCCAAGTATTTGAAAATTTTTGCTTGATCACTCGACCCCTTTACCCGTTGAATCTGTCGCTATGCGACATCCCGCCAATCAGATCGTTATACAAAGTAGGGCGGGGCTCGAACCCCAAGCAATTTAATCGATAAGACGGATTGTCTATGAACATGGCCAAACACATGCACATCGCGGTTATCGTCCTCATCGCCATTACTGCGGCCATCTCCATACACGCTGCCACCCGCCCCATCCACTACGGCTTTACCATCACCAATACAGGGAGCACTGTAGCCAAGGAGGTGCAGTTCTGGACCTATGCGCCAATAGGACAGTGCTCTTTGCAGACATCTGTTCCCTATCAGCTTATCACGGACGACCTCGGCAACCAGATCCTGCACTTTACCTTTAATAATATTCCCCCGCATGCCGCTCGGATCATCACCATCGAGGCAGACGTCAACCCTGCTGCCAAGGGTAATAAAGACACCAGACCTTATCTCAAGGCAGAACCATTTTGCGAGGCAGATGACCCGGCCATTCGCGCGCTGGCAAAAGAACTCCAGGGCCCAACTGCCAGGCAGACAGTAGAAAATATCTATAAATGGGTATCAACCAATGTGAAATATGCTGGGTATCTCAAGAACCCCCGCGGCGCCCTCTATGCCTTGAAGTATAGGAAGGGGGACTGCACCGAGTACATGTATCTCTTTGTCGCTTTGTGCCGCGCCAATAAGATCCCGGCCCGCGGTATCGGCGGCTATCTCGTCAACAGCAACCCGGTGCTCAAGCCCGATGCCTACCACAATTGGGCAGAATGCTATATCGACGGTGCGTGGAAGATAATCGATCCACAGCGCAAGGTATTTATGGCGGATCAAGCAATGTATATCCCCCTGCACATTATAGGTGATGCCCTCAAGAATCCCATAGCCGGTCCATATAAATTTGCATTTAAGGGCGACGGGATTCAAATAGAGATGAATAGATGAAACCCACACGTCCACTATTAATATATCTTGTCGCTGTTTTTGTCTGCCTATTCGCTTTTTCTGGCATTTCTCTTGCGGCAACAAACGTCAGCGGGAATATTACATCCAATACGAATTGGACAGTGAGCGGAAGCCCTTATGTCGTGACCGGCAATGTGACAGTTAATGCTAATGTCACACTCAATATAGAAGCTGGGGTGATAATCAAGTTTAATCCTGGTTGTCGTCTTTACATTCAAGGTACTCTTATTGCGGATGGTACTGAGACGGATCGTATTTCTTTTACGTCATTTAAGGATGACAGTATAGGTGGAGATACCAATGGGGATGGGACGGGGAGTACACCTGCTCGGGGGGACTGGTACAATCTATGGTTTA
>Ga0299915_10000432_pt1 | contig 32042 bp, 28 predicted proteins | sample RVTome_13_FD_200263 | JGI IMG/M metagenome (GOLD analysis project Ga0299915, IMG submission 200263) | Soil microbial communities from uranium-contaminated site in the Upper Colorado River Basin, Wyoming, United States - RVT92D227 (version 2) ...
CGATTCGATAAATCTCTTACCTGCTTCTAATCCGCCTTTTATCCCGAAGCCCACCAGACCTCCGAAGTTGCCTTTGAGATATTTCAGCGCCAGCTTATGACTTGGATGCTCTTTGAGACCAGGATAGATGACCCACGTAACGAAGGGATGCGTCTTTAAAAATTGGGAGATCTGCAATGCGTTTTCGGAATGTTTCTTCACCCTTAACGGTAATGTCTCTAATCCTTGAAGGAACAAGAAGGCATTGAAAGGACTGAGGGATGCCCCCAGATCACGGAGGAGCTGCACCCTTACTTTAAAAATAAAGGCAACATTTCCAAAGCCCGGGAAATCTCCAAAGGTTTCCCAGAATTTCAAACCGTGATAGCTCGGATCAGGGTCGGTAAATTCGGGGAACTTGCCGTTGCCCCAGTCGAACTTTCCCGAATCGACGATTACCCCTCCGATCGATGTCCCATGGCCACCGATGTATTTTGTCGCTGAAAGAACGGAGATATCCGCCCCAAAATCGATCGGTTTAACCAGGCCGACCCCAACCGTATTATCCACAACAAAAGGAACGCCTGCATCATGAGCAATTTTAGCAATCGCCTCAAAATCGGGCACATCGAGCTTAGGATTCCCAATCGTCTCTGCATACACGGCGCGTGTGTTTCGCGTAATCGCCTTCTTGAATTCCTCGGGCTTTGTTGAATCGACAAACCGCACCTTTCTTCCCAATTTGGGAAACGTGTAATGAAACAATTGGTATGTTCCACCGTAAAGGTTGTTGGCTGTAACGATCTCATCACCCAGTTGGGTAATGGCCAGGAGCGCCAAGGTCTCGGCAGCCTGCCCCGAAGCTACTGCCAAGGCACCAGTGCCTCCCTCAATAGCAGCCATACGTCTCTCGAAGACATCGGTGGTCGGATTCATGATGCGGGTATAGATATTGCCTAGTTCTTTGAGGGCGAAAAGATTGGCCGCATGTTCAGTATTCTGAAAGACATACGACGTAGTTTGATAGATAGGTACTGCTCTTGACCCAGTAGTTGGATCAGGAGTCTCCTGTCCGGCATGAAGTGCTACTGTCTCGAATCCTCTTTTGACCAATTGGTCACCTCCGGCTGACATTGTATAATACCTCCTTTTTTTTATTATCAGGTTATTTGATCTAAAATAAAAAACCCACTCACCGTCTCTTTCGGTAGTGGGTTGCCTGGTTTAAAAATGTACCGTTGATGCTACATGCGCAGGCCTCCCCTACCATTCTGACAACACATGGTCATATAACACATTATCATAAAAGCGTTACCTCGCTTCTCTGATTCGACTGCCTTACGGCTGCTTTTCATAGTACTCATAAATACTGATTCTCCGGTGGCTGCTATGCCACTTTGTGGTATATGTAATATTACCACGCCAACCTTTTTTGTCAAGTATTTTTTTAAATTTTTTTTTAATATGAGATAGCCCTGCCAGATAGCTCGCTGAGCGATCATCAAGATCCGGCAAACCGCTTTGGCGCTCTCATCACCCGGCGATCTTTCTCGATCCCAAAACGCCCACATTATTCTTGAATACCTTGCACCGCCGGCATATGGTCATTTTACTGCTCCAGCCGGCACGCGGACTCCCCTTGCAGATGGTTCCATTGATAAACCAGCAGAGATGACCCGCATTGAATTCCCAGGCAGGACAGTTTTGACGTCTCTCCGGAGGGCACACCAGTACATCCCAGCAGGGCTGGACACCCTTCGTCTTTCCCTTATGCAATACGAGCAGAAAAAGCATTTGCCTCTCGATATGCACGGGAACCTTACGCCACCCCTGTTCGAAGCTCTGGATTGCCTTGAGAGACGTCCCCAAAAGCTCAGACAACTTTTTTTGGGTCTTTCCGAGCTTCAGGCGGGAGGCCTGAAATTCCTCGTTGTTCATCGGAACCTCTCGTTACTTCAATAAAATACTTTAAATATTATGCCACAATGTGGTATTATTTTGCAAGGTTTTTTAAAAGACCAAGTCGGCATATGTTCTCTCCCCGGTGGATTATGAACAGGAAGGCAATCTCCTTGTTATCCGGCGGCCTTGACAGCACGCTTGCCACAAGGCTCATTATGGAGCAGGGCGTGGAGGTAGTAGCCCTCCATTTTACATCCCTCTTCTGCACTTGTTCTAAAGGCGGCCACGGTTGTGGCATCCAGGTGCAGAGGACCGCCGGAGAACTGGGCCTCGAAGTGATGGTGCGCGTGAAGGGCATGGACTATCTCGCGATCGTCAAGACGCCGAAACATGGGTACGGCAGGGGCCTGAACCCCTGCATCGACTGCAGGATATTCATGCTGAAAGAGGCACGAAGGATCATGGACGAGATCGGGGCCAGTTTTGTCGTTACCGGCGAGGTCCTTAATCAGCGACCTATGTCGCAACACAGGGCCGCCCTACGCTGTATCGAGAAGGAGAGCGGCCTCGAGGGCTTAATCCTGCGCCCCCTCTCTGCAAAGCACTTCGAGCCTACCCTGCCCGAGCGAGAAGGTATTATCGACAGAGAAAGACTCCTCGGCATTGCCGGGCGCTCACGGAAAACCCAGTATGGGCTTGTCGATACCTTTCGTCTTAAGGAGTTCAGTTGCCCCGGCGGAGGCTGCCTGCTTACGGAGCCGCTTTTCGCGAAGAAACTGAAAGACCTTTTCGATCACAGCGGAGACTTTGCCATGAAAGATGTCGCGCTGCTCAAGATCGGCAGGCATTTCAGGCTATCACCGGATACCAAGCTGATCATCGGGAGGAATAAGGAGGAGAACGATCGGCTTTCAGCTCTGTGGTCGGCGCCGCAGATGCTCATAGCTCCTCAGGGGTTTAAGGGTCCTCTGGGACTGCTGTCCGGGGTTGCCAGCGATGAGCATCTCGGCATAGCCGCGAACGTTATTTCCCATTACGGGAAGAACGATGTCTATCCCATCACGATGGAGATAAGTGACGGCACTAAGAGGCTTCACCAGGCTCAATGGAAGGTGGTAGCCTGGGAGGGCCTGAGAATATAAGGTGAGAACCGCGAGGTGTCTATGGAACAGATACTAGAAACTCTGAAGCAACGGGCTGTCGAAAGCATGGATCTCGGTGTTGAAGAAGGGTTGGCCCTTTTCCGTTACGGTCTGGAAAAACCCTTTGCGCTCATAGCGGCGGCAGCGGAGATACGGGAGCATTTCAAGGGCAAACGGGTAAACCTCTGCGGCATCATCAATGCAAAATCCGGTCTTTGCCCCGAGGACTGCGCGTTTTGCGCCCAGTCTGTCCATTACTCTACCGGCGCACCCGAGTACCCATTCATCGGCAAGGAGGCGATTATCCAAGGGGCACGGCAGGCCAAGGCGGCAGGAGCGCACCTGTTCGGCATCATTACCAGCGGCACCAGGGTTAAAAACGAAGAGGAATGGAATGAAATCTACGGCGCCGTCAAGGAGATGAACAAGCTGGGGATAAAGCCCTGTGTCTCGCTCGGTATGCTTGACAATAACCGGGCACGCAAGCTCAAGGAAGCAGGTCTCTTCCGTTACCACCACAATCTTGAGACGGCACGGAGCTATTTCGACACTATCTGTTCAACACATGCTTATCAGGAGAATATCGACACCATTATGGCAGCTCAGAGCGCCGGTCTTTCCACCTGTTCCGGTGGGATCATCGGCATGGGCGAATCGATGGAGCAGAGGATAGAGCTTGCCATGACCTTAAAGGAACTCAATGTAGAATGCATCCCCTTCAATATCCTCGATCCCAGACCGGGAACGCCGCTGCAAGATATGGAACATATTTCACCCCTTGAGCTTCTCATTACGATCGCTATTTTCAGATTTATTCTCCCTGATAAGGATATAAAACTCTGCGGTGGGAAAGAGACGAATCTCAGACAGCTTTTACCCCTCGGCATCGTTGCCGGTTGCAATTCCCTCATGATCGGCAACTATCTGACGACACCGGGAAGAAGTCCTGAGCTTGACATAGAGATAGTGAGAGACCTTGGTCTTGTTCCTGCCTTTGAGTGACGCAGAGGAAGTCCTGGGGGATATCACCGATCATCTGACCAAAGGGTCACTGGCCAAAGGGCCACCTCCGGCTCCGGTCGGCGGCCTGCATTTCGAAAAGACGCTCGCTTCTGCGATGTGAGAGAAGGTCCTTGAAAAGGCTATGGTATGGTATAAGAAGGCATCCTCACTCCGAAGGGATATTCATGCTTCCTGTCCTGTAGCCCTTGAGGTCAAGGACTACATAGAGAAATCCATAGTGTTTGAACGCCTCAGTTATCTTGTCCCTATGAGCCATGACGGCATCGAAATCTTTGTCAAGAACTTCGATGCGCGCAATGTTACCATGATATCTGACCCGTACCTGTCGTATCCCGATGCTCTGGATAAAATCTTCGGCGCGTTCAATCCTTTTGAGAATTGTCTCATCAATAGCCGTGCCGTAAGGAACCCTGGAAGAAAGACAGGCAAAGGAGGGTTTGTCGTGCGTCGGCAGGGAAAGCGCTTCCGACAGCTCTCTGATTTCCTCCTTAGTAAGTCCCGCCTGAAGCAGCGGACTTTTTACCCCCTGCTCGGAACAGGCCTTTCGCCCCGGCCGAAAGTCATCCATATCATCGACGTTCGATCCTTCGACGACATGGCTGAAACCTCTCTGCACTGCTATTTCCCGCGCCTTGGCAAAGAGGTGCGTTTTGCAGAAGTAACACCGTGAGGTATTATTTTCAATGAAGCGAGGATCATCCATTTCTGCCGTTTCTGCCGCGACTAACTCCACGCCGATAAGCGCGGCAAGCTTTCGCGCTTCAGCGATTTCCTTTTCAGGGCATGTAGGCGAAAGCCCTATAAAGGCAACTACATTCCCCCTGCCGAGGACATCGAGACAGACCTTTAAGAGCAAGGTACTGTCCACGCCGCCGGAGAACGCTACAACAACCCTTTGGAGGTCTTTTATGATAGCCCTGAGACGACTATATTTTTGTTTGTTCTTCATGTTGAAAGTAGCTTCAGTAAATGCGACACGTGTCACCGCGCCGCCGATCCACCCTTCAGTTAGACGCTGCCCTCCTCCGGCTCCTCATCCCTTACTAAACCAGGTGTCTGCGGAGGTTGATCGCCGCGTCGGTCTGGATGGTCCCGCTCTCTGAACTGGCGCAGCCCCTCCAGAGTGGCGGGATCGTGAATTGAGCGGTTGAAGCACTCGGCTTCGATCCTCAGCCCCTCGGCAAGCGGGAGGCCAAACCCGCGGACTGCGGCTTCCTTGTCCGTGCGGATCGCAGGCTGCGGAAGCCTGCAAATGTACTCGGCAAGTTCAAGGGCGCGTTCGAGCGACTTGCCTTTCGCGACCACTTCGTTGACCAAGCCGATTCGCTCGGCCTCACGGGCATCGATCACCCGGCCCGTAATAATAAGCTCCAGCGCGCGACCCATCCCAATAATCCGGGGTAGCCGCTGGGTACCTCCGTCTGCCAATCCAATGTTCCAGCGCCGGCAGGTCACCCCGAATGATGCGTGCTGCTCGGCAATTCGGATGTCAGCGAAGCATGCCCACTCGAGTCCCCCGGCATAGGCGACACCATTGACGGCGGCGATGATGGGCTTGTAGATGTCCGTCCACCTGCTCGGACCGAGTATTCCAGGGCGCTCGCCTCGATTGTGGGCAGCGATCTCCGTGGGCGACATTGGTACTAGGTCTTCCTCAGACTTTAGATCGCCTCCTGCGCAAAAAGCCCTTTCACCAGTGCCGGTAATGATGGCAACCTTCGCTTCGTCGTCGTCGCGGAACTGCGTCCAAGCGTGGATCAATTCCCGGTGCGTTGTCGGGCCAATGCAGTTGAGCACCTCCGGTCGGTTGAACCGGATGATCGTCACCGAGCCACGCTTTTCGTAAGCGATTTGTGTGAAGTTCATCATCTCTCCTGGTAGAGACCGAGTCTACGGATTTCGCGGATTTCCCTAAACCGCTCACAAATGAAGCGCATCTACGCGATTGATGAGAGCAAATGAGAGAGACTGGTACAGTGACGGCGTCAAATCGCCTCTAAAAAAAAGGACTCACAGTGCTTCCTTCACGAGTTCCGCGATATCCCGCACGACGATCTTGCTTTCCGCATCCAGGACCTTCACGGCATCCTCTAAGGTCGTTAAACAGAAGGGACATGCCGTGGCGATGACCTCGGCGCCGAGCTCAAGGGCCTCTTGAGCCCTCGCCACACAGGGTCTGCCTTCCGGAGTTGAATCCTCCGTCCAGACCCTGCCGGCACCGCCGCCGCAACAGAAGCTTTGTTCCCTTGTCCTCGGCAGCTCAATAAATTCCAAACCACCAATCGATCTCAGGATCTGCCGAGGGGCCTCATAGATCTCATTGCGCTTGCCCAGGAAGCAGGGATCGTGGTAGGTAACCCTTTTCTTAATAGCCTTGGAGGGCTTGATCTTCCCCTGCTCCAAGGCCTCGGCGATCACCTGCGTATAGTGTTGAATATTCAATTCGGCATCCGTGTACGGCTTGTCATGCGTGAACGCATGAAAGCAGTGTGGCGATAGGGTTACAATCTTCTTGATGGCGAACTTTTGGAACATGGATAGATTATGTTCCGCCAGCATTTCAAAGAGGCCCTTTTCGCCGAGCCTCAGCAGGTGGTCCCCGCAACACCACTCTTCATTCCCCAAGATCGCGAAGTCGGCGCCCATCTCCTTGAATATCGATGCCATAGCCTTGGCAATCTCTTGATTCCTCAGATCAAAGGCTGCCGAGCAACAGGGAAAATAGAGGATGTCGGCCTTGCCGATGGCCGGAAGCTCCCTGATCCCCAGATCTTTTGCCCAATCCGTTCTTTTACCGGCGGGCATACGCATGGGATTATGATATTTCGCAGCGCTCGTCAGCACCTCCTGCACGTTCTTGGGGATAAAGCCGCTCGTTTCCACCATGAGACTGCGCTCTTCGACCACCGCAGTTGAACTATCAACTTCTTTCGGGCAATTGAGCGAACACGTGTCACAGGAGGTACAGAGCCATACATTATCGGAGATCGCCTCCAAGCGCTCATCCAGACCTTCATCGCGCGCATCGGTGATAAAACGATAGTTTGCTGTCAAGGTTGAAGGCCCGAGAAACCTTTTATCGAGTGCAGCAGGGCACGATGAATAGCAAATGGCGCACTTCGTGCACAAGGTGAGATCCCAGTATTTTCTGAGGTCCTCGGGCGTTTGCATGAATTCGTCGGCCTTCTCGAGTTCCTCCTTCGCTTTTATCAGAGACAGCCTAACCCTTTTAAACGTTTCGAAAAAGGGTTGGATGTCGACAACCAAATCTTTGATGATCGGCATGTTGGAGAGGGGCTCTATAAGGAGGGAATCAGTCTCGAGGTCGAGCACCTGCGTATAACACGCCAATCTGGGTTTTCCGTCAATCTTGACGCCGCAGCTCCCGCACACCCCCATCCGGCACGACTGCCTGAAGCTCAGGGTCGCATCAAGATTGTCTTTGATATAGTTTAAAGAATCGAGGATCGTCATCCCCCGATGGATAGGCACTTGATACGTAGACATATAACGCTTGTTTCGTTCGGGATCGAACCGCTGTACCTTAAATTCCACAATCTTCTCTCGTTCTGAAGCCATCACAAACCCCCTTAATAGGTCCTCGCAACCGGAGGCCACTTGGTTATCGTCACAGGCAGATACTCAAGCCTGGGCCCTTCTTTGGTGTAATATGCGAGCGTATGTTTCAACCAGCGCTCATCATCGCGTTTGGGATAGTCGAGCCGGGAATGGGCGCCCCTGGACTCTTGTCTGGCAATGGCACTCGTCACCGTGACCTCGGCCAAGTCCAGCATGAAGTCCAATTGTAGGGCTGCCACGAGGTCCGTATTATAGGACCGACCCCTGTCTTCTACCCGAATATGTCTGAACCTCTCCTTGAGCCCCTTGATCGTTTTCAAGGCGCTCTTGAGCGCATCCTCTCTTCTGAATACCCAGACCTGCTCGTGCATCACGCGTCTCATCTCTTCTCTGATGGCAGGGACCCGTTCCGCACCTTCGTTGCCGAAGATCCCCTGGAAGACCCTCTGCTCCTCAGCCTCAATCCTCTCGCGGGGGAGCCCTGGGAGTTTGCTCGAGAGGGCATAGCGGGCTGCTTCCGCACCAGCTACCGCGCCGAAGACCAGACACTCTGCCGTGGAGTTCGTCCCCAGCCTGTTGGCGCCGTGCAGGCTCAAACAGGCACACTCGCCGGCAGCATATAATCCTGCAACCGGCGTTGCCGTCTTGATGCCGGCCTGGATCCCTCCCATGGAGTAGTGGGCAGCCGGCTTGATGGGTATGGGTTCTTTAACGGGATCTACCCCGCCGAGCTTTATTGAAACGTCACGTATGAGGGGCAGCCTCTCGTTTATCTTTTCCTCGCCTAAATGCGTAAGGTCCAAAGCTATATAAGGCCCATAAGGACCGGTTAACCCCCTTCCCTCCTGGATCTCCGTCGTCTCCGACCTGGAAATGATGTCGCGGGGTGCCAGCTCCATCTTATCGGGGGCGTAGCGTTTCATAAAGCGTTCGCCTTTGGCGTTCAGGAGAAAGCCTCCTTCACCGCGGGCACCTTCGGTTATCAACACCCCCGATGGTAAGAGACCTGTCGGATGGAATTGGACAAATTCCATATCTTCGAGCGGTACCCCTGCTCGAAAGGCCATGGTCATGCCGTCACCGGTTGCCGAATGCGAAAAGGTCGTGAACTCGTATATGCGCTCGTGGCCGCCGGTCGCCAGGATGACGGCCTTTGCCTGCAATGCCTGCATCTCACCTGTTTTCAATTCCATGGCCGTCAACCCTCTGGCGATATTGTCTTCGACAATGAGGGCGGTAACAAACCATTCATCGTAGAACCTGATGTTCTGATGCGCGATGGCCTTCCCATGTAAGGTGTGCATTTCGTGAAAGCCGGTCATGTCGGCGGCAAAGCAGGCCCTGGGAAAGCTATGCCCCCCAAAAGGCCGTTGGTTTATCCGCCCGTCGTCAGTCCTGCTCCACGGAAGCCCCCAATGCTCCAGCTGGATGATCTCCTGGGGGGACTGCTTGACGAAAAACTCCACAACATCCTGGTCTGCCAGAAAATCCGATCCCTTGACCGTGTCCCAGGCGTGCAGATCAGGGGAATCACCCTCTCTTAGTGCGGCAGCTGTTCCGCCTTGGGCACAGACGGAATGCGAACGGAGGGGTTGAACCTTGGAAATGACGGCGATAGAGAGTTTATCGCTGACCTCGGCAGCGGCAATGGCGGCCCTCAGACCTGCGATGCCGCCTCCGAGGATGACTATATCATGGACCACTGTTTCCATATCCCTCCCTCGCTTCTCTGATGTTAAAGTGATATATCTATTTTCATAGTTAACTTACTGTTTCTTAAGGAATTTTAATAGTTCTGATGGAAGATATACCCCTGCGATAATCTCTATTCTATTACCGGGCATAGCGCTGGACACCCTCCTCATACAGGTCTTTCCCGTAGATATCGTTGATCACCACGGCAGGGAAGGCCTCGACCTCGAGGCGCCTGATGGCCTCAGGCCCCAGATCCTCGTAGGCGATGATCTCTGCCTTCTTAATGCTCTTGGCAATCAGGGCCCCTGCCCCGCCAGTTGCACCAAGGTAAACCGCCTTGTACCTCACCATCGCTGCCTTAACCTCCTGCGATCGCATCCCCTTCCCGATCATCCCCTTGAGGCCTTGCTCGATGAGCTTGGGGGAATAGGCATCCATACGGTAGCTCGTGGTAGGGCCTGCCGAGCCGATGGGTCTGCCGGGCTTGGCCGGTGCCGGTCCGACGAAATAGATGATCTGCCCCGTGATATCAAAGGGGAGCTCTTTGCCCTGATCGATGAGCTCGATGAGCCGTTTGTGGGCAGCATCCCTGCCGGTGTAGATGACCCCGGTTATGAGGAGCTTATCCCCGATGTGCAACCCCTCGAGCACCTTATCGATAAGCGGCGTGGTTATTTTCTTCACCTGAGCCATAACAGTGCTCCCTTTCTAAATCACCGCTTCTTTGTGCCGGTGGGCATGGCACTGGATATTGACTGCCACCGGCAGGCTGGCGATATGACAGGGGATCATATTGACGTGCACTGCCAGGGCAGTAGTCCTCCCCCCATACCCTTGAGGGCCGATTCCCAGCGAATTGATCCGTTGCATGAGATCCTTCTCGATGGCAGCTGTCTCGGCATCGGGGTTCGTGCTCCCTATCGGCCGCAAGAGTGCCTTCTTGGCAATAAGGGCCGCCTGCTCGAAGGTCCCGCCGATTCCCACCCCGACGATAACCGGGGGGCACGGATTCGCACCCGCGTCCTTGACCCGCTGCACGATAAAATCCTTGACCCCCGTGAGCCCCACCGAGGGGGTAAGCATCATCACGCGGCTCATATTCTCGCTCCCCCCGCCCTTAGGGGCAGCAATGATCTTTATCCTATCCCCCGGGACGATCTCCAGATGGATGACGGCCGGGGTATTGTCGCCGGTATTCTTGCGGGTAAAACAGTGGCATGCCGATTTGCGCAGGTATCCTTCCTGAAAGCCCTGCCTGACCCCTTGGTTGATCGCCTCAACGAGATCTCCGCCCACCACGTGGCAATCCTGGCCGAGCTCAACAAAGACCACCGCCAACCCGGTATCCTGGCAGATGGCAACCCCCTCCTCTTTGGCGATCCGGGCGTTTTCCATCAGCTCATGGAGGATCTCCTTGCCGGTCGGGGATTCCTCTGTCTCCAACGCCTTGTTAAAGGCCGCCAATACATCCTCCCCCAGGTTGATGTTGGCATCGATAAAGAGGCCTTTCACGGCTTGGGTGATCTCTGCTGCTGATACCTCTCGCATCTCGAATACCTCCTATCAAAGACTCATCCGTCCTTCGGCATCGCGATCAATCCCTCTTTCATGAGCAGTGCGGTCTCTTCCCTCGCGCGCTTGATGATCCGGGTAGCTTTCTTATAGAGCTCGTCACCGGATAGTTTCTCCCGTGCTACACCCTGCTCGATGGCCTTGATACCGACTGCCGCTGCCTCACGGGGAAAGACCTCCCACTCGTCCATGGTGGGGATAAGGTACTCCTCGCTCATGCCGATATCCTCGGCACAGCGGGCCAGCTCCTTAGCTGCCGCGATGCACATCTCATCGGTGATGGTGGTGGCCATAACATCGAGGGTCCCGCGGAAGATCCCGGGGAAACCCAGGGAGTTATTTACCTGGTTGGGAAAGTCGGAGCGGCCCGTGGCCACGATCCTTGCCCCGGCCTCCTTTGCCTCCCAGGGCCAGATCTCCGGGATGGGGTTGGCACAGACAAAGAGGATGGCATCCTTGGCCATCGTCTCTACCCACGCCTTCTTTATGGTGTCCGGCCCCGGTTTGGAAAGGGAGATACAGACATCAGCCCCCTGCATCGCCTCGGGAATTCCGCCGACAACCCCCTCTTTATTGGTGATCTCGCAGAAGTGCCATTTCTCTTTATAGGCGTCCTTGAGCGCAACACGGCCGGGATGCAACGTCCCCTTTGTATCTACCATGATGACGTTTCCCGGGGTGACCCCTGCCGCAATGAGCACCCTGGTGATGGCGATGTTGGCTGCCCCTGCCCCGATCATCGTCACGCGTACCTGGTCCATGGCCTTGCCGACGATCTTAAGGGCATTGATCAGACCGGCCAAGGTGACCGCCGCCGTGCCCTGCTGGTCGTCATGCCAGACCGGAATCCGCGCCTGCTTCCGCAGGGTGTCGAGGATATAGAAGCACTTCGGCTGGGAGATATCTTCCAGGTTGACGCCGCCGAAGGTCGGCTGAAGCAGCAAGACGGTCTTGATCAGTTCATCGGGATCTTTTGTATCCAAACAAAGGGGAAAGGCATCGACCCCGCCGAGATACTTAAAGAGGATGGCCTTGCCCTCCATGACGGGCAGAGCGGCCTCCGGACCGATATCCCCCAACCCCAGTACCCTCGTCCCGTCGGAAACCACGGCCACCATATTGGCCTTGTTGGTATGTACAAAGACCTGCTCGGGGTTCTTGTGGATGTCTTTGCACGGCTCTGCCACCCCCGGTGTATACCAGATGGCGAAGTCCTGGACATCGCGGATGGCGCATTTGGGGGTTATCTCCACCTTTCCCCGGTAAAAGGGGTGGAGTTTCATCGCATCCTGAGCAGGCTTTCGCGCCTTGGCCAATAGTTCTTCTGTGGTAAGCTTCATGCCGTTCTCTTTTCCTTATCTTATTTAATAGTTCCTTAAAGTATAGCCGCACGATTTCCTGATGATGAGTTCGGGCTCCAGGATCCATTCTCTGCCTGCTTGAGCCCCCTCGATCCTCTCCATCAAACGACGCACTGCCATAGAACCCAAGGTATATTTTTTTTGGGATATCGTGCTTAAACCCACCATCTTGAGGGAGGCAAGCTCGATGTCGTTAAATCCCAGCAGGGCCATATCCTCCGGCACCCTAATCCCCTGCTCCATCAGGGCATCATAGACACCAAAGGCCATATAGTCGTTTAAAGAGAAGATGGCGGTCGGCGGATGAGGCAAGGATAAGAACTGCTTGGCTGCCTCATACCCCGTCCCCTTCAGGTAATCCCCGCCAAAGACAAGATCATCCTCCAGGGAGATACCATTTCGTGCTAAGGCCTTACGGGCCCCCTCCATGCGCTCCACGGTAACGGAGGAATCCAGACTCCCCCTGATGATCCCGATCCTCCTGTGCCCCAGCTTTATCAGGTGTTCCAGGGCCATCTCTCCCCCTTTAACATTGTCGATCCCGATATAGTCCACCTGCGCATGGAGATCCGGATCCAAGACCCTTCTGTTTACCAATACCAGGGGGAATCCCTCGTGGGCCAGGGTAGCCACATGCCCATCTTTCACCTGGGCCGAGGTGAGGATGATGCCATCGACCCCCCTCCTCTTTAACTCCCTAATATGCTCTCCCTCCAGGGAGAGATCATAGTTGGTGCAACACAAGATCACGTTATATCCAAAGGACCTGGCCGTATCCTCAATCCCTTTGGCCAGCTCAAGATAAAAGGGATTGCTGATGGTAGTGATAATCATCCCCAGGTTCTTGCTCCGCTTCACCACCAGACTGCGGGCCACCAGATTGGGCTGATAGTCCAGCTCCTTGACCAGCTGCAAAATCTTCTGCTTGGTGGCTGCTTTAACCCCGGGCCTGTTGTTTATGACCCTGGAAACGGTGGTGTGGGATACATGGGCCAACCTGGCTATATCTTTGAGTGTAGCATAATTCATCACTTTGTTAACGTTAACATAAAAATTTATAAAAAAAAAGATCAAAAAATCAACGGATAGTTACCCTGCATCCCCCATATTAGCCACCACTGCCTCCCCAAATCGTGAGCAGCTGAGGAGGGTTGCCCCTTTCATCTGCCGGTGGAGGTCATAGGTGACGGTCTTGGCCTGAATGGTCCTCTGCATCCCTTCTTCAATGAGGCGGGCGGCTTCAATCCAGCCCAAGTACGCCATCATCATGGCCCCGGAGAGAATCATGGAGCCGGGGTTCACCTTGTCCTGATTGGCATACTTGGGGGCGCTCCCGTGGGTCGCCTCGAAGATGGCCACCTCATCCCCGCAATTGGCACCTGGGGCCATGCCCAACCCACCGACCTGCGCGGCGCAGGCATCGGATAGATAGTCGCCGTTGAGGTTCGGCGTAACCAGGACATCGTATTCCTCCGGCCGTAAGAGGACCTGTTGAAACATCGCATCGGCCAGTCGATCTTTGACCACTACCAGGCCGTCGGGCACAGCGCCCCCATCCTCTAGCTTCTCCTCTCTGATCGCCTTCCCCGCAAACTCCTGCTCAACCACCTCATACCCCCAATCACGAAAGGCCCCCTCCGTATATTTCATGATATTCCCCTTGTGCACCAGGGTGACGCTGCGCCTGCCATGCACGAGGGCGTACTCGATGGCCCTGCGCACCAAACGCTTCGTGGCAAAGGGGCTGATCGGCTTAATCCCGATGCCCGACCCCTCCCTGACCTCTACGGCCATCTCCTCACGGAGAAAGCGCATTACCTTTTGAGCCTCCTCACTCCCGCCAGGCCACTCGATCCCGGCATAGAGGTCCTCCGTATTCTCGCGGAAGATGACAAAATCCACCCGCTCGGGGTTTTTCAGAGGGGAAGGAGTGCCGGGGATATAACGGATGGGCCTGATGCAGGCATAGAGATCGAATCGCTGCCGCAAGGCCACATTAAGGCTGCGGAACCCGCCTGCTATCGGTGTCGTCAATGGCCCCTTAATGGCCACCTTGTATTTGTTGATGGTCTCTAAGGTCTCGGCAGGAAGCGGATCTTTGTATCGGTTTATGCCCTCGGCGCCTGCCCACGCCTCTTTCCAGGCGATCTTTCTCTTTCCGGCGTAGGCCTTCTCCACCGCGGCATCCATAACCCGGACGGCTGCACGCCAGATATCCGGGCCCACCCCATCCCCTTGGATAAAGGGGATGACGGGACTAGCGGGCACTGAGGTGACCTTGCCCAGTTGAACCTCTATCACCCCAGCCATTGCTCAGGTCAGGTCCTCCGCCTTGATCAGTTCTTCAAATCTGAGGTCCATCCCCAGAATCCCCACGATCGCCTCATCCTTATTTCGGATGGGGGCGGAGACGGTGATGCAGAGTGCGCCGGTAAACATCGAGGTGTAGAAATCGGTCACATAGAGCTTTCCCGTCTTCACGGGCTCGATAAACCACTCGCGATTGGAGTAATCGACGTCGGAGCCGATCTGCTCGTATTTCGCCCGGTCTTGAGGACGGGTGATATTCCTGGTGATCTTATGCCCCTTATCGTCGGTGACATAAAGAAATTGAATAAAGGGGTTTTCCTGTTCCACCTTTCCCAAGATGGCCTCTTGGCGTGCAGGATCCATCGACCTGATGGCCGGATCATCCACCACTTCTTCGATGAGGTGCGCTGCCATCTCATATGCCCGCTGTTTTATCAGGTCGAAATCGGAGATAAAGAGCTCGGGGAGATGCTTCCGCGCCTTTTTTTGCATTTCCTCTGAAGAGATATCGGTGGATCGCCCCTGGGCGTACTCGTCCTTTACCCATTTATATATCTTGGCCACGCCGGGATGTCTCTTGTCCAGTCGCTCATCATCAACCAGGGCAAAGTAGGAATTGATCCATTGGGTGATCCCCGCCGTGCCCGATTTGTCGTTGATGGCCACGGTCAGGGGCCTGTTGAGGATCTTTTGCGTGTTGAAGATGTTGTAGATCTCCTCGTTCTTGAGAATTCCGTCGGCATGGATACCCGCCCTCGTCGTATTGAACTCCGCACCGACAAAGGGATAGTTTTTTGGTATGTGCTCTCCAATAGACCGCTCAAAGTAGTTCCGGATCTCGGTGATGACGGTGGTATCAACGCCGTTGCGGTCTCCCGTCAGGCCGATATACTCGATGAGCAGCCCCTCGATCGGGGCGTTGCCGGTCCTCTCACCAAAGCCGAGCAAGCTTCCGTTGACTGCCGAGCAACCATAGAGCCACGCCGTCGTCGAGTTGATGAGGACCTTATGAAAGTCATTATGGCCGTGCCATTCGATCTCTTCGGGGGGGATCCCCGCATCATCGACGAGGGCGCGGACGAGCTTCGGCACACTCCGCGGCAGGGCAGCGCCAGGATAGGGGACGCCTAAGCCTAAGGTGTCGCACAACCTGACCTTCACCGTCGCCCCCCCTTCCTCGGCCATGCGCACGAGCTCCTGGGCCAGGGGCACCACGAATCCATAGATATCCGCCCTCGTGACATCCTCAAAGTGACAACGCGGCTTCACCCCCTCGGCCAGGGCCCCCTCGACGACACGAAGGTAGTCATTCATGGCGGTCCTCCTGTCCTTGCCGAGCTTCAGAAAGATGTGGTAATCCGATACGGAGGTCAAGATCCCCGTCTCTTTGAGGCCCATCTCCTTCACGAGCTTAAAATCGCCCTTGTCCGCCCTGATCCAACCCGTGATCTCGGGGTATCGATACCCCCTTTCCAAACACCGGTGGACAGCCTCCTTATCCTTGTCGCTATAGAGGAAGAACTCCGACTGGCGAATGATGCCATTGGCCCCCCCCAATCTATGGAGCATATCGTATAGGTCGACGATCTGCTGCACGGTATAGGGAGGTCTCGCCTGCTGCCCATCACGAAAGGTGGTATCGGTGATGAATATCTCTTCTGGAGGATCAATCAGCTCGACCTGGTGGTCGAAATCGATGCGGCATACCTCCTCGTAAGGGAAGACATCCCGAAACAAATTGGGCTCAGCCACATCTTGGAGCTGAAACCGCTCCCTCTTCCTGGCCCGTGTGTCGAGGAAGCCCCCTTTCTTCATGGCACTCATCTGCCGTCTCCTAACCTGTTTCATAGTATGTTAATAGAATAATATTCATAACGCCAAAAAGTGTCAACATTTTTGCGTGTCATCTTCTCTCTTTTTTTCTCACGCCGATTTGGGGTACGAAGTCATAAAGTCCCTGGGAATTTAAGAGCGAAGGAAGATCGAGCACGAAAACCTCTGATATAAGTCTACCCCGGGTATCCCCCTCTGCATCTCTTTTTCAGAACTATTCGCACAAATAAATATTAAAATCAATTTTATTTAACTTTCAACTAAATTCTTCTTGACAAAGAGAGGGAAATTGGTTAGATTTATTGTCTCTTTTCTTCAAAGATATGTGCTCAGGCAAAGAGGCGTTAAACCTTAAGCAGGAGGGGGCGTCGTATGGTAGAGACTCAGGCATTAGATATCGGCAGTAAACTCAAGGCCATTAGAGGGGAAAAGAGGATCTCTCTGCGTACCTTGGCCAAGTTGAGCGGCCTATCGGTGAACACATTGAGCCTTATCGAGAGAAATATCACCTCCCCGACGGTAAATACCCTCTACAGCATCAGCAGGGCCTTGGGGGTGAAGATCAATTACTTCTTTGATGAGGAGAAGACAGAAGAGGCGATCTTCTCCAAAAAGGGCCAGCGCAAACAGGCAGAAAGCAAGGATAAGGGGATAAAATTTGAGACCCTCGGCACCGGCCTTATTCAGCAAGGCCTGGAGGCCTATACGCTGACGGCCGTCAAAGGCGCCAAGAGTGGAACCAAAGGGGTCAGCCACCTCGGAGACGAGCTGGTTTACTGTCTGCAGGGGAAATTCCTCTTTGAATTGAAGAAGGAAAAACATACCCTCGAAGAGGGAGATAGCCTCCTCTTCAAAGGAAGTCTCCCTCAGCAGTGGGAGAATATCGGAAACGGTGATTCCGTCCTCCTCCTGGTGAGGGGCACGGAGAGATAAACAGAACCATCCGCACTGAGCATCTCCTTCAAGCGCGTGTCACAAGAGCTGATTCTGGCCTCTTCTTCGCCGCGGAGAAGAGACCTCCTCTCGTCCCTCGGACTTCAGTTTCGAATCGTCCCTGCTGAGTTAGTGGAAATCCCCGCTCCCCATGAAGCTGCGAGAGATTTCGCCGTCAGGGTGGCCGAGAAAAAGGCCCTGGTCGTCGGGACCAAGTATCCCCACGCCTGGGTCATCGGGGCCGACACCATCGTTGTCGTGGACGGCGAGATCTTAGGGAAACCGCTCAATAGGGACGATGCAAAGAGGATGTTGCAGCGGCTTGCCGACAGAGAACATCTGGTGCTCACCGGCTACGTTCTCTTAAAGATGGCGGCGGAGAAAAAGCTGAAAGGAGTGGAGGAAACGCGGGTCAAGATCAATGCCCTTGAGGAGCAGGAGATAGAATGGTATATCAATACCGGTGAACCCTTTGACAAGGCCGGAGCATACGCCATCCAAGGCAAGGGTGCCTTTATGGTCGAATGGATAAAGGGATCGTATACCAATGTGGTGGGGCTTCCCCTGAGTCAGCTTGTCAGGCTTTTCAAAGATGCGGGCATTGGCGATATCTTCTAGATACGGGAGATCGGTTTCCCTTGCCGCACCGGATCTCATGCCGGAAGATACCATGGGTGAAATAGAAAAAAACGTAAGCCGGATAAGGGAAAAGATAGAACAGGCCGCAGCCAAGGCCGGCAGGGACCCCCAGGGGATCAAGCTTATGGCGGTCACGAAGACGGTCTCGGTTGCAATGATTCGGGAGACGATGGCAGCAGGCGTGACGATCTTCGGGGAAAATTATGTCCAGGAGGCGACGGCAAAGGTCGAGGAGATAGGCCAGTCAGGCATCCAGTGGCACCTCATCGGACACCTCCAAACCAACAAGGCCAAATATGCGGTGAGGCTTTTCGACCTCATCCATTCGGTGGACAGCGTAACCCTGGCCCGGGAACTGGACAAGAGGGCAGCAGCCGCGGGTAAGAGCGTTGACTGCTTGATAGAGGTAAACCTCTCCCAGGAAGCGTCCAAGTTCGGGATAGGGAAACAAAGGACTCCTGAGCTGGCCCATGCCTTCAAGGATCTAAAAAACATCTCCTTGCAGGGGCTTATGACCATGCCCCCCTATGCGGATGATCCAGAGGCAGCCAGACCATATTTCATCGCCCTGCGAGAACTCAGGGAAGAGATAGCAGGCAGCGGCATCCCTCTGCCTGAGCTCTCGATGGGTATGTCGACGGATTTTGAGGTGGCCATCGAAGAAGGGGCCACGATAGTGAGGGTTGGAAGGGCCATCTTTGGCGAGAGGAGCGAGTGATGGCGAAGAAACCATGGGGGGGTAGGTTCCCCCAAGAGATTGACAAGCTGACAGAGGAGTTTACCGCCTCCATCTCCTTTGATAAGAGGCTCTACCGCTGCGATATCAAGGGGAGCATGGCCTACTGCGAGGCGCTGGCAAAGGCAGGTGTCATCTCCCCTGGCGAAAAAACACAGATCCTCCGGGGCCTGAAGGAGATCGAAGGCGAGATCGAAGAAGGCACCCTCCCCTTTTCAGCCGGCGGAGAAGACATCCACATGCACATCGAGCAGCGCCTTATCGAGAAGATCGGCGATGTGGGGGGAAAACTCCACACCGGCAGGAGCCGCAATGACCAGATTGCCCTCGATCTGCGCCTCTTTGGCAAAGAAGAAACAGCCGCCATCATCGATCTCTTACAAGGGCTCCAAACCAGCTTGGTGGGATGGGCTGATAAGCATCTGGACGCCATCATGCCTGGCTACACGCACCTCCGTAAGGCCCAACCCATCCTCCTCTCCCACCACGTGATGGCCTACTATGAGATGTTCAAGCGCGATCAAGAGCGGTTGACGGATGCCTTAAAGCGGATGGATTGCCTCCCCCTGGGCAGCGGCGCCCTGGCCGGTACCCCCTATCCTGTGGACCGAACGTACCTGGCGGAACTCTTGGGGTTTGCCGCGATCAGCCAGAACAGCATCGATGCCGTAAGCGACAGGGATTTCGTGGCGGAGTTCCTCTTTTGCTGCAGCCTCCTCATGATGCACCTGAGCCGACTCTGCGAGGAACTCATCATGTGGTCCGCATCGGAGTTCGGATTCCTGCGCCTCCCGCAGGACTTCTGCACCGGCAGCAGCATCATGCCCCAAAAGGCGAACCCCGACGTACTGGAGCTCATCAGGGCAAAGACCGGCAGGGTCTATGGCGCCCTCATCACCATGCTCACGGTGCTCAAGGCCCTGCCCTTGGCGTATAACAGGGATCTGCAAGAGGACAAGGAACCCCTGTTTAACACCATCGACACGGTAAAGGCCTCCTTGCAGATCCTGGCAGTCCTCTTTCCGAAGATGGAGATACAAGCGGAACGGATGAGGGAGGCCGCCTCAGAGGACTATATCAACGCCACCGATCTTGCTGATTATCTCGCCTCCAAGGAGATCTCCTTTCGCGAGGCCCACCAGATCACCGGCAAGGCCGTGCAGTATGCCGAGGAAAAGGGAAAAAAACTCGACGATCTCTCTCTCGACGAGCTCCAATCATTCTCCCCTCTCATCGGGAAGGATGTCTTTGACTATATCCGCATAGAGAATGCGGTGAATCGTCGTAACAGTACCGGAGGAACCGCTCGCCAGAGGGTGGTCGAGCAGATAAAAAAGGCTAAAAAGGAGCTGTCATGATGAAAAAGATGCTTCCCGTCTGGATCTTTCTTGCCATCCTCGCCGTAGGGTGCGGCGTCAAGACCTCTCTCACACCCCCTGATGTGTTGGTTGCCAAGGCGATCAAGGACCTGCAAGGCACGGTCAAGGAGGAGACTTTTGAGCTGACCTGGAGCGTTCCCAAAGCAAACGCGAATGGCTCCACCCCGGTTGATCTGGTTCAATTCCGGGTGCTGAGGAGGGAAGAGACCGGAGGATGCCCCGAGTGTCCCGGGGAATTTAAGGTACGGGCGGAACTCGATCTCGGCACACCGAAAGGCTATGTCTTAGAAAAAAATACCGCCACCTGGGTGGACAAGGATCTCAAGGAGGGGGTCATCTATATGTATAAGATCATCGGCGTCAACCATTGGGGTTATCCCAGTGACCCTTCCAATGAGGTGATGATTAAATGGGCTGCTGCGCCGCCAGTGCCGCCACCTGCTCCATCTGCACCTGAAACCCCCGGCGAGCAGAAGGAGTAACTGACTCCGCCAACAGCAAGACCTTGCGATACAGATCGAGCTGAACTCTTCGTTTGTCAGACCACACGGGAAACGGGAGGGATAACATGTAGATCAGTGGCGGCCGAAAGCCGTCCGCTGGATTGACTGGTTGGGCAATGTTGTTCTATTTTCTCCGTGTTCACTGTCAAGGGCTGTTCCCTTTACTTTTACCAAGTCATTAAAGGTTCTGTACGTTTACGACCTCGGCATATTCTGCAAGAACACGATATATCCCTTGAACCAGGGTATTGATTCCAGATCATCAGGCGCCTGCCACTCTCCATGTTGCACTACTCCGATCTTGAAAGGAATCGTCAATCGGTGTAGTGCCGGAAGATAGGTTTGGTAGTTGGCAATAGTCTTTTGTCCCCGGTAGGTCTGAATCGCTACCTCATCAATCACATCCCTTAATTGATTGATCACCCCGATATTACCTGTGCTGTTCCAGTCCAATAATCCGGTAATACTGAGGAGATAACTTTCCGGTAACTCTGTACGTATCTGCCTTAGGAAGTCAGCATATTCTTGCAGGTGCTTGGTTTTTGCATCAAAATCTATCTGTAAACCGACGACATGATTTCCGGAACGCCGCCATTGCTCCAGACGCGAGACAATCACCGACATAATCTCAGGTGTCCAGCGCAGTGTATACACCCGATATACCAACCACACCCTCCCTTTTACAGCACGGGCGATACTCATGCCCTGCGCAATTATTACTACTTTCGCCCTATTCTGCCGTCTTGGTTCAGCAACTTGACCTTGCAAAATATATAGGTTTTCAGCATGGGATAAAACCGCTTGCGGCCTGACCCCACCCCATATCCAGAATGACGAATAGTCGTCTGCCCGGACAATAGTAGCATTCACTGGCCAGGCCTGAAAAAACACCAGCAGCAAAATCATAAGCTTGATGAGTACCGATTGACACATGAGTATCACCAGTAATATTTGAGGCCTTTCGACCAGACCGTATTGGAATGCCGGGTCTTCAGAGTGTTGAACCAAGATTTTCTTACAGATTCTTCTACCTCTTGACCACCGCAGTGATTGTACCCGGATGTAGCATAGCACCATATCAGGCGGAAAAGCGCATACGCATCCTGCTCTTGAGTAACCTTCGGATTGGCGATGATGGTTCTATACGCCTCTCCCCGAGAAAATAGTTTCCCTGGGAACTGCGTCGGGGAGGAACCAAGCACAGCCACGCCAGGAGATGGCTCTGAGAGCTGATACTCGGACTCGAGATTGTTGGTGTTCACAAAATCCCCAAGACAAAGCAAACCGTCCGGATCATTTGGGTTTTTTGCCAACTTTTCGGCAATATCCAGGGTAGATGGGCAATTGTATGCGTCTTTAGACTTTTTGCCTGACCATGTGAAGATCGTCAGGTTTGGCTGTTCATCGGAGTTTCCTCCGGGAACTGATGTGTATTGAGCCACATCTTTCGGCAATAGGCGGTAATCCTTGATATAGTCCTTATACCAACCCTGCAGCAGGTCTTTATGCAACAAAGTGTAGAGTGCAATATTCCGCTCCTGAAGCGGAATAGTTTTGGATTGTATGACGCTGCGAAGCAAGTTAGCAGATGCCGTATTGCGCAGCAAAATCGCGCGAATTTTCGGCTCGGTAATCGGTGAGCCGGCCTTGAAAACTTCTTCCGTCATCCCGCTGTATTCATAGTTGAGCGCCAGGGCCAACTGGAGTGTCTCAGACTGGTACGGCTCTTTGGATAGCGGCAAAAGGACGAGCCACAGCTTCCGTGCCCCGGAATAATCTTTTGTGGCTTCAAGGGCTAGGCCGCGCAGGATCAGTCGGCTAAAGTCCAGATAGGTCATTCTCTGCGGTATCGATTCAGGCAAGTATTTCAAGGCTGCCTGCGCATCTTTTTGCACGTAAAAGCAGTGTGTGGCAAGCAGGAACTCAAACAGCGACGTGTAACCGGTAAATGCCGGTTGCTGTTTTTGCAGATCGGAAAAGTTGATGCGTTCTTTGCCATAAGGATCGGCTGTGCGCATCAGAGACAGATCAAGGGTCGCCAGCAATAACGGATCTTTAATCTGAACCGGCTCCACAGAGGAGAACATTTTCTGGTCGGCCTCCAGTATCAATTCATGCAACGATAGGTTGCTTTGCGAAGATTCCGGATGGTTCAGTTGCCATGCGTATTCAGTAGCCAACTTCTCGGTCTGGTTCGAAAGCCAGTACACACGCCGAAGCAGGCCTCTGCCAGAGGCTGCATAACGGCCATTCGGGTACTTGCGGAGGTATAGGCTGAATTTGGCTTCAGCATTCAGGAGCACACTTTTATCAACCTTCTTTAGATCCACAAAACCATAGGAATCAAACGCATTCTGCTGGGCCAGATTCAGTTTGGTGCGCCCCAACATATAGCACGATGTTTCTCGTAACCAGTCGTGATCGCTGTTGGATAGGTCGTTGAAACCGGACTCAGCCTCATTGTATCGCCCATCGTAAAATTCGCTCGCAGCAGCGATATATCGCAGGAATTGTCTGAACAGAGGTGATTTGCTCTGTGACGAATGATTGTCTATCACAGCAGCGATATATTGCTTGAATTGCCCGAACAACTTAGAAACGGGGGCCGTAGCACAACTGGGGGTCAACTGATGCCGTGCTTCAATCAGGATGCGCTGTTCCTCTGCAGATAGATTTCTACTCTGCTTGACTGCGTGAACAAAATCAGCTTTGCCAGAATCATTGCTCATACAGCGGGAACCAAAACCATAACCAGCGGCGGCATCTTCAGAGCTTGAACCTTTTAGGCCGGTTTTTGATTTGAATATGCTGTAATCGAATGTTTCAACCGAGAAAGGAACCTTCCCATAGCCAAGAGACGCATCCTCTTTGTCGAACGTCTTAACCTGCAAAACTGCCCGATTGGTATCGACCAATAAAAGACTAAGGTTAATCCGTGTGTCGTTGCCGGGTGACAAGAACGGTACGTTACTGCAACTGTCGTATTTACTGTGTTTGATTGTCCAAGTCGGTTGGCATGAATAGTCAACACATGCCCACGCTGAATTAGCGCTCAGTACAATAACGGAAATTAGTACAAGAATCTGTTTAGAATTCATCGAACCCTCCTTTTTTTTAAGATTTTTACCCATATGACATAAAGACTTTCATTGTTTAAGCCTAACGACTGATCTCAGCCGTTGCGGCGCAGTAGCGTCGACGTCGGCTGGAGTGAGTTGTTGGGCCGAGTTGCTATTAGTGCACAGATACCATGATATTCGTGCAATCAGGCAGTTTTCCCTGCTTCCGTAGTTCTGTTATATCTCCCACCTTCCTAGTTCCGTCTTTGTACGTGAATGACACAAGATAGGGGCCGATGTTTTTGTAGATGTTTGGGTGTCTATTGAATGCCTCTTGAAGTCTCACGACATCGTTCTTGGCTTCCTTAGAACAAACGTTCCGGCCATTCACTTTATCGATAGTGACCGAGTCATAGTTCATTGCACTTATATTTATGCTGAGACCGGTTTCTTTGACGGCAGCCTCGATCATGTCAGCGAGTTCATTTTTGACTTTCTGATCTTGCGCATAGCTAGGAATACCGAGCAGGGCGGCAACGGTGGAAAAGAGGACAAACAGTTTGCAGAAGGTCTTCATGTTCTTGCGGCCCAACAATGGATAAAAGAGTGGACGATGGTGCAAAAACAACTTCCCCTTACAATCTTTGCTACGTATCTTATTCACCTACGTCCACTTGTTTTTCCATTCTTAATTCCAAACGGTAGTGTTTTATTTTTTTTTAAACATTCGAGGTTCTTTGTTATTTCTGCTAATCAGATCATTTTTTTATTCTAAGCTTACCGTATTCTTCACCCATCAAAATGTTTTTATAGGTGATATTGCGTTCTTTTGGGACGGTTAATTTAAAGTCAACCTTACTTTGAAATAGCAATACAAAATCTGAACCGCCAAACAAGAAATATCCGAGCATATCTCCCTTCTTGACTGTATTACCTACCTTGACAGTATCTTCAAAATTAACCGAGCATATCTGCGACATTCCAATCGGTAACAACGCTACCAAGCCATACTTTTTAGTTTCGATAATTACGCAACCACGTGTCTCGATATTTTGCCAGCCGGGAGTGTTTGCGTCAAGAACATATCTCTTGGTCTTGGCGTCCCATGTTGTAATACCACCAGCCGCATCATCGCTCTGAATAATGCGAACTTCTTTTATTGTTCCATCAATCGGAAAATGATAACGGTGATAATCGAACACATCGAGAAATGTATGCGTTAATGTTCCATTGGCAAATGAATTCTTATACGCGCTCCCTTCACCAATAAGCACAGCTATGGACTTGAAAACATTTGATTTGATTGTAACGCCTTTCTTATGCACGATGTTAGAGTTTTTGTCTATTTTCCATGCACCTTGAGGCTTTGAATCGGCAGGGGACGATACGATTGACGGGTCATTCGGAGACGCAATCGGGCGTTGATCAGGTGATTTCAAATACCTTGCAAAAAAATCATTGAATGTTTTCCATTTTGATGGATCTTCATACCAACTTTTATGCAATCCGAATCTTTCATCTTCTAAAGCCTTTTTGTAGTACGCATCTTTCCACGACCCCTCTTTGCTTAAATACATACCCCATTCTTTTACAAAATTGATTAACCATGTGCGATATGGTTCATGGTACTGGAGTGAGTTATTGTAATACCCTTTATGCTTTAATTCAGGAAGTGGTTGATCATTAATGTGATAAAAGTAATCTAAACTCTGATCGATTTGATCGTACAACTTTGAATACGGAAGATTTGGTAAAATTGACCAAGGCATTGCCTTTGCTGCCCAATCTACAAAAATATAATATTCTTCTAACGTCTGGGCCGGATTCGTTACCTTATCTGGATTAATTTTTTTTGCTATTTCAATTGAATCAATAAGCATTCTTTTTATTTCTGAATTATGCTCTACCATAGTTATCAATTGCTGTGTAATTGGCTCATGCTTTGTTTGTGCCGGCTTGTCGTCCTGTGCAAGAACGTTAAAACTCAAAAAAGAACATAATGCAACAACTGACAATAACCAGGCCAAAGTTTTTTTCGTTTTCATAAACATTCCTCCTTCTATAGAAAATTATGCTTTCTCTGATTCAATTATACTTAGCAGTGTGGTTCCATCTCGGAACAAAATGGGGCCAGGTCTTGAAATATTATTTTTCAGCCGCCGCCTTTCCTTACTCTTAGACTTAAACCCCCTTTTTCATACCCGAAAATACCATTCTAAGGACGTCATAGCCCCTTAACTCACCACTTTTAGCTTCTATCTCAAATAGTTACCCAGGTCCGACTCAATGGCCAACCGGTACCTTGCGATCATTACGGTATCTCTAACAGCTTCCCCCCACCGCTTCCAATAATTAGAGGTGTGGACGAGAATGCCATTACTCGTTTTCTATTTCTTGTTCTTACCAAATCTATACTCCGAATTATCAGAAGGCCACAGCCCCTTCCGTTGCTCAAGGATTGAGCCGCCGTGAACGAATATACGTAGTGCGTCTTCAGGCGGAGCTTTGTTGTCATAATGGCCTTATCACCTTCCACCGTCAACGTTGTTTCAGTTCCTGGTTTCTCTTCCCACTCGTCCGGCGTTGCAACAGCGCCTTTCATACGGCCCTCAAATGCCACAAGACTGCCAGCTAAGCCACCATTCACAGGATCTTCAAGCAGTGCCAGATCGTTTATCAGGAATGGAGTACGGACAGCGACAATTGCTCTAACCATCAACTGGCACCAGATATCGTAAACGGGAATTCTCCAGTCACTGAACGCAGGACCGCTTGGAAGTAAAGGATCTTGGGGGTGGCCTTCAAGTCCGTCGAAGATTGCAGGATGCACTTGTCCATGGCGAAGTGACTCCAGAAGCCGCTCTACAGGAGTGCTCCATATTAGTGTTGGCTCAATGGAGACGTTGAAACCCTGCTCTTCCCGTAATGAAGTTTCCTGTCTGAGATCAACCGATAAAATTTGATATGCGCTTTCGCATTCAGATAAAGATAGTTGAGAAAAAAGCTGTCTTATGCGTTCAGCGTTCTTGTAGTCCACCATAAAGAATGCAGTACGTGCTCTGGCTCCTTTCTTCACCCTATCAAGACAAGCTTCTTCCCATTTCTTTTTGTACTGTCTGATTTCTTCGGGCCGAAGGCGAGCGCTCAGTCCCGAAGAAGCTGTAGCCACATCATGATGTGGGAGACAAAGCACGGCTAAATTGCTCGGCTTATTGTCGGAATGGTCGCCATTGATGTGATGAATTTGTACACCTGACTTACCACATACGCAGCATGCGTGTTGGTTATTTATGAGTAGCTTTGATCTTAGAGAAGGGTCAATGAGGACGAAAGGGGGACGTTGGTGCGAAGACGACTTCCTCTTTCTATCTTTGCCAAGTGTCTTATTCACCTACGTCCCTTAGTTTCCCCCCGTGCGGCTTGTACCAGTCCATAATTGGACGTGATTCCTCATATCGGTCAGAGACCGGTTTCCAGTATATTGAAGTGGTTCCGAGTAGCACAGGAACTCCCAGCAAGTACCATCCTGACGCAAGGCTGATAGCTAGTGCCATAGGCAAGGCAACGGAAAGCGCAACAAGAGCGATGGCGAAGACCCTGGCATGTACCCCTGGCATTCTTGCTCGGGCCTTGTCAATAAGAGCTTCCTCATCCTGCAACCGCCTGTCAAGCGGGCGCCAGACCACCTCTAAGACTTCCGCGCATAGCCGGGCAGCGAGTGAGACAGAAGCACGGGGGGACCTCGCCTCATGTGCTAGTGATCGGCACAGTACATCTGCTGCCATCAACGTACGTGGGAATAATCTCCCCACCTGAACCGAGGATACATCGCGTTCCCAACGGTTGTGATATCCTCTGTCTGAAGAGTCCGGACAGGTCCCGTCACATATGAAATGAAAGGCAACGCCCAGCAATTCCGCAGACATGCGGATTTCACCACAAAGGAAATGCTTCCTTGCCCTCTCTGCGAAGCGAGCAATATCTACTTCCCTCCCTCGGTGATGTGGCCTACGTGACATCCATTGATCGGGTTCGACACAGGCATTCTTGAGTCTCTCGACAATAGCGTCGTCTATGGAAGCCACATTGGCTGAATAGTGCGCCACTACTGCCTCGGTTATCCTTAGGTGATCAACTCGCCTCATGCTTCCTCGACAGAAGGCTGCTCTGAACAAAAAGGGGGGGACGTTGGTGCAAAAGCAACTTCCTCTTGCAATCTTTGCTACGTATCTTATTCACCTACGTCCACTTGTTTTCTCCAAGGAGGACATCTGAGGGACGTTGTTCAAAAATTTCACTTTACAGACAGTTTAAGATTTTGATAATTTTGAACAACGTCCCCACTTTGATAGCGGCGCCCGCAAAGCACTTACAAGACTAAACCTCGCACGTGGTCGGGCGTCCGGTTCATTGTCTGGTTAGACATCTACTTTGTAATCCTTATGGACAACGCCTTCATTTTTGTCTCCACGTTCATGCATATCCCACCAATACAGGCCCTTAACCTTGCCAAAGAGGCCTCTGCCATCCCGGTAATCCTTAAAATGGCCACGGCAAATGTGCAGGGCCTTCTTCAACCCATGCTCATAACTTCCACCCTCTCCTTGCAAGATGACCTGCATCGGCTTGATATTAAGAATCTTGAATCGAAAAAAAGGCTGTTTCGCTTTCTTGGACCTTTTTTTGTCGTGTTTCGTTTTGGGATCATCTTTTTGAATAACGACGTTCTTGCAATGCAAAAACGATGTAGCCAAAAAACACGCATGCAACAACAATAACGTCAAGTCCTTTTGCCGCGTATCAAAAAGCTGCATCATTGGTGATTGTCGTATGATGAAGTCCTCTCCGAGTAACGATTTCCCATCTGACGACACATATTCGTCGGCAATAAATGCACATTGGAATCCGACTACCTTGTTTTCGATGAATACGAAAAATCTGAGTGCCCATCGAGTCAATTCAATGGCCGCTGTCGGCATTGATAGCTTTTGCTTGGCAACGCGATCGGATGAGTATTTGAAACAGCAAGCCGCGATCCCGATCTTTTCACCGTGTCCGCCTGGATCACTACAGGCAAATTCGTACCAGGCTATGGGCCACGGCGGGGCGAGAGTAGGGTAATCAGTCTTCACGAGAGGTTTTGAGTCGTATGGATTTTGTTTGGCAAAAAAAGAATCATAGACATTCTGTATATCCACACAGACAACCTGGGTCTCGAAGTCTGGAAAGTCGGGCCGCAAAAACGCCCCTATTTTTTCGAGATGTCTATCGATCATCATGCCTTGGACTCCGTCTGTCTAACGGTTTGCGTTAGTGATGTGTGGGCGGGCGAGGACTCTGCTTGGGAGCAGAAAAAACGCGAAGCCAGAAAAATGCTTGTAAGCCGCGCAGAATCCCACACGTTCACTGCACGCTGTGTTAGCCACCGTTCTATTCTTACTTCACCAAAGTTATTCTCGGACGATTTAGGTTTGAAAGTTCTGAATTCTCCGCAATCATATCTTTTACGAGGTCAAAATTATCGTCAATTGAAAAAAGAAATTGCCGAGAATAAATTACCTGGCCGCTGTTGTTGAAATCAACGCTTGGCGAAAATGCTGGCAATTCTGAATTTATCTGAGCATTTTCAAAAGGGTCACAGATAATTACTGCTAATGCGGGAGTTATGGGAATATGCAACTGAATGCCAGGACTCTCTAAACCTAAATTGCCAACAAGCTCGGATTTATGCGGATTGTACCTGACAATTGGGTTATCTGAAGTCCAAAATGGCTTTGGTGTTTTATTGAAAACCAGAATCCATTTCATTTTCAATAGTGCATTGGCGAAAAAATCAGACATGTCAATCAAGAATCGGGCTTGAAATTCCTTTGTTTCGTTCTCTGTCGGTATTGGAAAGGAAAAGCCATCCGCTTCTAAACGCTCGTTTGCTCCACGAATAATATCGTTTTGAACATCACGAAATACTACGGTTCTTGATTCTTGTAGAGCAAAGAAATTTGCTAATGTGTCCTTATTTTCCAAAAGGGTTGAGATTGTAGGGTTTTCATTCAAAGCGAGAAATGCTAACCCTGCCTTTGTCTCAACGTCATTAAAGAAACTTTCAATGGATGCTTTTTCGCCGCTATTCGTTACAAAATCGTAAAAGCCCGTTTGGTTGGCGATATTCTTTATATTTGGCTTGAATGTCTTGCGAGTCGTTTTATCAAAGCAACAAGTAAAGTATTCTTGCTTTCGCTTGCTTGCAAAATTTCGCAAGTAGACTTGAGGTACATAATGTTGTGCTTTTGGGTGCATTGTTTAAGACAAGGTGGCTAACAATGAGTATATGGTTTCTCTATAACACCCTTGACCTGCAAAGTTGTGGTTTCTGTATAACACACCCGGTCTTCCCTTCACCACTCGTCCACAGTGCTCTTGACGCCCTTCGGCCCCTGACTCAGCACAAGGGTCCTTCTGCCAGAGCAATTCCTGAATACCACCAAGAAACAAAAGCCTCCAATAGGGTATACTATCCCTTTGGAGGCTGTACTAACGGCACCTTCATAAACCCTTTCCCCGTTCCCATATCACCCAACCCCCGCTAGGTTAAAGAAATTTATGTTATGAGGTTATTTAGGGCCTAGATATATAAGAAATTAGTGGAAAATGTATCTATAGTCAAGAAAAACCTTAAATCCCATAAAGAGAGCACATATTTAAATTACAGCCAACGCTTGCGCCGTTTGTAGGCCTTGACCCCCTTATAGCTCTTCAACAAACCTGAGGATGCAACCCCCAGATAGAACTCTTTGATATCCGGGTTCTCCTTCAGATCGCTCGCGTCACCCTCCATCACGATCTTGCCGTTTTCCATGACATACCCGTAGTGGGCCAGCTGCAGGGCCATATTGGCATTTTGCTCCACGAGTACGATCGTGGTGCCTTGCTCTTTATTGATGCGCCCCACGATCTCGAAGATATCCTTGACCAGCAAGGGTGCGAGCCCTAAAGACGGCTCATCCAAGAGCAAAAGCCTGGGCCGCGCCATCAAGGCCCGTCCGATAGCCAGCATCTGCAATTCGCCGCCGCTGCAGTACCCGGCCAGAAACTTTCTGCGGGCGAGCAGGGAAGGAAAATAATGGTACACGAGATCCAGATCCTCCTTGGTGTGGGCATGCGCGGATCGGGATCGGGCAGCTGTCCCGACCTTGAGGTTTTCCTCCACGGTCAGGTGTTCGAAAGGCGGACGGCCTTCTAATACCTGAATAATCCCTAGGCGCGTGATGGTCTCGGGGGCTGCATTCTGAATGGCTCGGCATTCATACTCAATCGTGCCTTCGGTAACCGCCCCGTTCTCCGACTTCAGCAGGCCGGAGATGGCTCGGAGCGTCGTCGTCTTCCCTGCGCCGTTGCTCCCCAAGAGCGAGACGATTTGTTTCTTGCGGATGGCGAGAGACACGCCCTTGAGGATCTGAATGACGTCCGAATAGACAACGCTGATATTATTTATTTGCAAGAGAATATCGTCCATGGCTCATGCCCTGCTCAATACGAAAACGGCCACAGCTTAAAGTTGGAGCGAATAATACGCCACACCTCTGCCAGCCCCCGCGGCTCGAAGATAAGGAACATGACGATGGTCAATCCGAAGACAAATTCCCGAAGCGGGGCCACGGTCAAAGCTCCCCCGGAGAAGACCTTGAGGTTCATAACGTACTCCGTCACCATGCTCAATGTTTCATTCAGCATGGTGATGAAGATGGCCCCGAATACTGCGCCCGATATGCTCCCGAGACCCCCGATAATGATCATAGCAATATATTGTATGGAAAGAAAGATGGTAAACGGCTCCGGCGTGATACTGATGGTATAGTACGCCCACAGCCCGCCGGCGAATCCGGCATAAAAAGAACTGATGCCGAAGGAAAGCAGCTTATATTTAAAGATGGGAATACCCATTCCCTCGGCAGCCAGATAGTTGTCACGGATAGCGATGAAGGCACGACCATACCTGCTGCGGACAAGGTTGACGGCCACCCAGCACATGATGGCAAAGCTCACAAATACCACCCAGAAAAAGGATCGATCGCTGCTCACATCGAGGCCAAAGAGGGTTGCCGTCGGAAGCACTATCCCTTCCGCCCCGCCTGTCAGGCCGTTCCAGTTCGTGAGGACGTATTCGATGATGAACTGGCCCGCCAGCGTGGCGATGCAGAGGTAGAGGTGTTTGAGACGGACAGAGGGGATACCGAAGACCATCCCCGCCATAGCCGTGACTGCGCCGGCGGAAAGGATGGAGAGCCAGAAGGGAAACCCCACCTTGGTGGCCAGGATAGCAGCGGCGTACGCCCCTACCCCGAAAAAGGCCCCGTGGCCCAATGAGATCTGACCCGTATATCCGATGAGGATATTGAG
>Ga0299915_10000433_pt1 | contig 32038 bp, 35 predicted proteins | sample RVTome_13_FD_200263 | JGI IMG/M metagenome (GOLD analysis project Ga0299915, IMG submission 200263) | Soil microbial communities from uranium-contaminated site in the Upper Colorado River Basin, Wyoming, United States - RVT92D227 (version 2) ...
TGTAGCGTGCGCCATCGACAATTGGATCGGGGGTAACAAGAGGCGTGCTGGGGCGAGGTAGCATATTGTCAAGAATTGTGGCGTCCAGTAGGCCTTTCATTAAGGGGCGGTTGTTTTCGGCCAATTGTCGAACAGCATGCCAACCTTGGCTGTTCACATCGTAATGTCGAACAAACTGTCGCCGCTCGATTTGTTTCCCCGGGAGTTTCCAGGAATCAAATCGCGAAAGCATGATATGTCTGAGTTTCGAGGCTGGACTGAATATCAATGGGCGCATATCTGGCCCGCCCCGGTCCAGTGGTAATGCCGCCAACTTGGGAAGCTTGTGGCTCAGCATGTTGATTTGGGCGAGACGCTCGGCAAAGGCCGGTGCTGCCATGCCGGCCATGACGTTCAGTAAGTCCTGGTCAACGTACGGGAATGTTGGCCAAGCTCCGTATGAAAGTCGCCATGCAGCCCCGCTGACATGGTGCCGTTGGCGGTGGTGCAAGTCGAACAACCAGCACTTCTGGAATGACATGCCGTCGTATCCAGACCAGATCTTGTGCAACTCTTCTACAACGGCTTCGGCGATGCCCGGTTGTCCAATGAGCGTGGAAATTTCTTCTGCCTTGAACCCAAGACGATTCACACTTTTAAACTGGGTGTGAAAATTGTATTCAGAAAAATCCTTGCTAAATCCTTCGGCAAGGTGGCTTCCACCCATCACTGAGTCCCCCAGAAGTCCAGTCATGATGCGCGGTTTGAGCTTGTTTGCGGGACCTGCCGCTTGCCACCACATGAATTCGACGAAGCTGGACTGCATGCCCTCTAGTCGTGCCTGGATAGGTGCCCACCTTGGATAGGCGTCCAGATCTACTGGAACTGGGTGCATGGGCCAGCCGAGGCTCGATGCAACCCGGCGCGCACATTGCATTTCATAGTCCTTCGATTCGCCCAGGGTGACGACAGGAACTTTGTATCGCGCATGCCAGCGCAGGCAGCCGGCTACTAAACGCGAGTCGAGGCCGCCTGACAGGAGCACGGCGGTTTCGCCAAGTTTTGCGAGTCTTTTTACGGCTTCGTTGAAGGTGTTCTGGATCAGATTCTGGCAGTGTGATGGTGACCAGCCGAAATAGCTGTCATGCGCCTTGAGCGTGTTGACATCGGACAGTGTGATGCCTTCACCCTTGCGCCAGCGCAGTAGGTGGCCGGGCGGAAGGCGGCGCACATCCTGCCAGGTCGTACGATTTCCTGTGCAGTGCATGGTCAGCAAAATGCCTGCGATGCCCATGAGATCGTGCTTGGCGGTGAAGCTCGGGTGAGAAAGGAATGCATTGGGGCTGGTGGAGAAGCAGAAGTGCTCCGGCCCCGCCCAGTAATACAGCGGCATCAGGCCGAGCTGGTCGGCTGCCAGGTAGATGACATCATGCTGGTCGATCATGCCGGCAAGGTAGTAGCCGTTTTGCCGACCCAGCATTTCCGGGCCGCGCTCGATGCATTGCTGGTTTAGCCAGGCGGCATTGTCGGTCTCGGTCTCGGTTTCGGTTGGGGGCAGAATGTCGCCGAGCACGAAAACGGACCGTCCCGCTGCATCGTGAGAAGTGGAATAGGGGGCTTGGGGCGCACCGTCGAGCGAAAGCGACAGGCGTCCCAGGCGGGTATACGTATGTTTGAGCCAGGGCAGATCCGGGGCCAGTTTGCGGCTGCCTTCCAGAAATCGGCTTGTCCGCAGCGGGTCGGTGTCGAGTATGCCGGTAAGCAGTGTCATTTAACTCCCCTTCTTTCAAACGGGCTGCAGCGCCTGCGGCTGCACTCAGAACACGGTTTGCAGATTATTGCGGCAGGGCATACAAAGTGCCATCGACCCGCAGTTCAGAGGGTAGGTCGACTGTTTTCCACTGGCTGTTCATCGTTTGAAGCCGCTTGGCCTTTACGGTGAAGGTTTTCAGCGACTCGCCATTGAACAGGAAGCGCCAGTTTCTATCCAGGAAGACCAGACGTACAGAATAGGTGCCGGCAGCGAGCGGAAAGGTGGGCACGATGTATTCAATCTCGTGAGGCCCGCGGCTGAAAGCCGCATTGGGCAATACATCACGCGTGCTGGCCGAGCTGATGTAAATGAAGTCGGTGCGGTGGGTTCCCGCAACGATTTCGATTCCCTCAAGATCGTGCAGCAGCGTGAATCTGATCCGGACGCGCAACCGCCCGCCCGATTCGATTTCGTTCACGGGATGGCCGGCATCGTCGAGCACGTCGATGCTGTCTATCGTGACTTCACCGGACCCCGATACCCTTGCCGTGGCGGCGTGCTGCGCCTGGGCCTGAATCTTGATGTTGCTTTGCTGGTAGAAGAGTTCGCAGACTTCGGTGGCGGGCCCATCGGCCGCCACCTTGCCGTGATCCATCAGGATGACCCGGTTGCACATGCGCTCGACTTGCCGGATGTTGTGGCTGACGAGAAGAATGGTTCTTCCCTGACCTTTGATGATGTCCTCCATCCGGTCGAAACACTTGCGCTGAAACGCCAAATCGCCCACCGCCAGCACCTCGTCCACGATCAGGATCTCGGATTCGACACTCGTGGCCACGGCAAACGCCAGTTTGACCTGCATGCCGGAACTGTAGCGCTTGACTGGGGTATCGATGAATTCCGCCATCTCGGCAAAGTCGACGATTTCGTCGAACTTCTTGTCGATCTCCTGCCGCGACATGCCGAGTATGGCGCCATTGAGATAGACGTTCTCGCGTCCGGTGAAGTCGGGCACGAAGCCGGCGCCCACCTCGATCAGCGGCGCGATGCGGCCATTGGCCGTGACCGAGCCGCGGGTGGGCGTGCTGATCTTGGCCAGCATCTTAAGCAGGGTGGACTTGCCTGCGCCGTTGTGGCCGATGATGCCGACCACCTCCCCTGCTTCAATGGAGAAGCTGACGTCGTCCAGGGCCTTGAAGAGAGGGCGTTCAGGGACCTTCTTGCCCATGAGCCGTGCGCCGGTGTTGAGCAGGGTCTGCTTGAGCCCGTGCATGGCCCCCAGACGGTATTCCTTGATGAGATGGCTGACTTCGATGACAGGCATGGGTTTATTCAGGCTCAGATGACGTCGGCGAAATAATTCTCGGCGCGTTTGAAATAGATGTAGCTCAGCGGCAACAGGACGGCGATCATGAGTGCACCTGGGATCAAGGTGGCCAGGTCCGGCGGCTGGCTTCTAAGAACTACGTTCTGAAAAGCGTCAATGATGCCGGCCAGCGGGTTGAGGGTATACAGGGTGTAGAGCATATTGGACCACTCGCCCGCGGCCTGCTGCACGAGCAGTTTGTCCTTGACCAGTTGCAGGGGATAGATAACCGGAGAGGTGTACATCAGCAGGGAGAGCAGTACCGGCATGGCCGCGCCCACGTCGCGGTAATAGACGTTGACCGCAGCGCCGACGAAGGCAATGGTGAGCGCCGCCAGCACGGTATAAGCGATGATGAGGGGCACCCACAGGATGTAGACGCTGGGCATCATCTGGTACCACACCATCAGTCCCGCCAGGATGAGGAAGTTGATGCCCAGTTCCACCAGCTTGGTGAGGACCGAGGTGATGGGGAAGATTTCCCGCGGGAAATAGATTTTCTTGATCAGGGCGGTGTTGCCGACAACGCTGTTAACCCCGTCCGAAGCGGATTCCTGAAAAAAGGTCCATGGCATGAGCGCGGCGAAAACCAGGATGGGATAGGGAATGTCGCCGCTGTCAATGCCGACGAAACTCTTGACCAAGGTAAAGATCAGCATGAGCGTCACGGGCTTGAGGACGGCCCATGCGATGCCCAGGTAAGCCTGTTTGTAGCGCAAGGCGATGTTCTTCCACGCGAGCGTGGCCATCAGTTCGCGGTAGTCGTAAATGTTTTTGGCGATGGTGAGCATGGGGTTTAGTTGAAAGGGGCCTTGCCAACAGCGGCGGGGTGATTGTCATAAGCCGGTAGCTGCATGATTCTGGTTGCGTGCCCGAGATTCATCAACAGCGCAGATGAGCCTGCGCATGGGGCTGCTGCAACGCGTGGAAAGGTTGTCGAAAGCGACGACATCACCACACCGGTGCAGCAGATTGTTGAACAGGTGCACTCGAATATCCCGCTCCGCCGACGACGATGAGGGAAAAGCTCAGTGCGGTGGGGATGGCTGTATTCATGGGCGGATATTGTAATTGTTGAAATTGACAGCAAGGGATATGCCAGAAGCATACACACGGCATACGACCCCACACGTGCTGCAGCTCACCCCTCAATGCGGGCACTACGGCGGCGGGTGACTAAATCGACCAGATTACGGTAGAGCCGGGCGGGCAGCAGGCTGGCGACGAGGTGCTTGAGGTCGCCGGCTTTCCAGTTGGACTTGCGGAAAGCGCGGCGGAACAGGCGGCGGGCGGATTCGGTGTCGTTGCGCCAGTGGCAGCGATAGGCTTCTTGCAGCAGGGGGTCGTGGATCAGGGCGTGAAGGTGGGCGGGGGTGTGGTGGGCGACGAGTTCGGGGTGATGCCGGACAAAGTCGCGGCGTACGGTGACGGCGTCGAACACCTGCCGCCAGCGCGGGATGCGGGAACGGCTGGTGGCATGGGCGCGATGAAACGCCAGCACCTCGGGAACGCGTACAAGTCGGGGCTGGCGCGCGAGCATTCTCAGCCACAGGTCGAAGTCCATTGCGGTGGGGGCGCGTTCGGAAAACCCGCGCAGTTCGTCGATGAGGGGGCGGCGGATCAGCGCGCTGTTGTTCGGCCAGGGGGCGTGTTCCAGAAAATGGCTGGCCGCCTCGCTGGCGTCGAAAATGGGCGGAATTTGCGGGCTGGGGTCGGTTGCGGCGACGCCGATGTCCTGCCAGGCGCAATAGGCGACATCGGCCGGGACGGTTTCGAGCGCGTCGTGCATCAGCCGCAGTGCGTCGGGGTGCCAGGCATCGTCGGCGTCGAGAAAGGCGATGTAGTTGCCATTGGCGCGGGCGAGCGCTGCATTGCGCGCGGCGAAGGGGCCGCTGCGGTTCTGGTAAATGAGGGTGATGCGCTCTGGGTTTGCAGATGCCAGTTGCTGCAGGATTTCGGTCGAGCCGTCGGTCGAGCCGTCGTCGACCACGACGAGTTCAACGCGGGAATAGCTTTGCCCGAGCACGCTGTTGACCGCTTCTTCCACGTAGGGCGCTGCGTTGTGGCACGGCATGACGACGGAGATCAGTGCGGGGTCGAAGTTGTCCATTTTTATTGCCGTTCTGGTTGGTCCCCGGTTCACCCGGTGTGCTTATTCCATCAGAGCTATTCGGAAGCTGTTGCGGTTTTTTTTTCTTGATCCGCAATATGCAGCGTCTCAGGGATTCCCCGAGTGTGCTCCGTGCTGATTATGGGTTGAGTTGGGCCGGGATGCAAAGCTCCCGCCCGGCACAAAGTCCCGCCCCGGGCCGAAAAATGGGGTCATGGCAAGCCAATCCCTTCCTTTCCACACATGCCCGTTTAAGCGCCCTTGAGGTCGGCATCCGGTTGATCACTCCAGCCATCGGCTACACGGCAGGCTCCAAACTGAACAATGTGGCGGGCGCAAGGGCAAGACACGATAAAAGCCAGAACTGTGATCCGATGGGTGTCGGGATTCTTTACAGCAAATGTCGGAATTTTTTTACAGCAATCCGCATCGGCTTTTCACGTTATATCAAGACCGATTGAATGGCCCTCCCAAGTTGATCGCGCAACCAATGCGGGGCCCTCTTGAGGGAAAGTCCGCACGCGCGAAGCCTGTGCGAGCTTGTAGGAAGGCGGTTGCTGCCAGTCCCGGTTTCGGGGGGGCTACTCCTGTTTCCGATGGAAAAGAACGATTTCCCCCGACGCCTAGGCAAGAAAACTGCACCCGGAATATTCGTCCGGGACATTGGTTGTATCGGTTTTGATACATCTCTTAATCCACGCGCCTTGCGTCTTTGGCCTGACGAGATGCGGGTTGATCCGCTAGCGGAAGGCGCATGGCGCGTTGATCTGCTGGGTTTTTCTGGTAGATCGCGGGGCGGCCCGCCACCTGCCACGTGACTCGATGTCTTGTCGAGGGACTTTACATACGAGCAAAACCACTCCGTTTTCTGATTGAAAACGTGCGGAAGAATCCGATAAATGATTGATTGCAATGCTTATTTGTTATTTGGCATGCTCGTTGCTCTAAGGATGGTGGGTGCTAATTAAGAACTTCCATGATGACTATCAATGACAACTGTGCCCATGACCTTTTTATCCGTGATCCATTACCAGTTCAAGGAGTTCATCATGAAGAAGACATTAGTAAGCACGCTGATCGTCGGTGCGTTCGCGGTAGGCTCGATTGGGTCCGCACAGGCAACGACTTTCTACTTTGACGGCTATGGCGGCTGGCTGAATGGCTCGGCCAGCGTAAATCCCTTCCCGGATCCGGCATTTAGTGGCCAGGATATCCTGGGAGACGGCACGGTGCGAAGCGACCTGAGCTGGGGCACACCGCAAGGCACCGGCGGTCCTTTCGGGGGCAAGAGCGGGGGGCGGATCAACGAACCCGGCACCTATGGCGCATTCGCCGTAGATGCTGATTATCACGTTCGGGATGATGTCGTCGTCAGTAGTACCGACTGGCAACTGCTCGGTCTCCTGAAGCACTACAACGAGCCGATCAACGAGTGGTGGGAATCCACCGGGGATCGTTCAGTGGGGATGACTGCGAACTTTGCCACCGCGAAAGTGCGCTACTTCTTCGATGTCTACGCTACTGAAGCAGACAGGGATGCGGGGATCAACCGGATCGCCCACTTGTCTTCAGAGCCTTTTGACGATTTCTTTCTGGATTTTCAGGAAACCCATAACGACGGAGATTGCGATTTAAATGTCCCTGGTGGGCCCGGATCGAACTGCGATGACATCTTTAGATTCGGACCAGCAGATGCCACAGATATATTTAACTATCTGGGGGAGACCTATCGGGTGACGCTGTCCGGCTTCTTTACCGGTCCTGACTTCGGCACCCTGTCGGGCGACTTCTATTCGGGCGAAGGCGAGAACTCGGTCGGGTTTGTCGGGGTGGTGACGCATGTGCCCGAGCCGGCCAGCCTTGCGCTGCTGGGCCTGGGCCTGCTGGGGCTTGGTGCCTCACGTCGTTGGAAACAAGCCCTACCAGTGAATTAAAGCCAAGGCAAGGAGACGCTGGACATTCATTTCCAGCCACTGCGAGTGCGTGCGTTGCGCGGCGGAAGCAAGCTGGAACGTTCGCGAAATCAATGCGCTCCGGGCTGCCTTATAGGACTTCGATCCGCTATGGCCATCAGGCCATAGCGGAATCGTGTTTCACGGTCCAGTGGGCTTCGCGATGAGGAAAAACTCAGCGCTTTCCTGGTGATTCTAAAAGTGCGGTTGTACCCATTTGCCCCTGCTATGTGCTTGATCACGTAGCAGGGGCGAAGTTTTTCAGGGCTTCATCGGCTTCAGTGCATGGTTGTTGCCGACTTCCTGTTTATGCAAGCACGGCCGTCCCCTTGCGTTAGCGCCCACAGCGGGTGTTGAGGGCGTTTGAGGCCATCTGTCGGGCCTGCTGTGTCCTGCCAACAAGTGCCCCCACGGCAATACCCACCACCTTTGGTTACAATCGGCTCATACGCTTACTCAACCGTTTTCCCATGCAAACCCTCACCGTCGACCTCGGCGACCGTTCCTACCCCATCCACATCGACGCTGGCCTCTTGGCCCAGGCCGGGCTGATCCTGCCGCACCTGGCGCAAAAGCGCGTGATGGTGGTGACCAACACTACGGTGGCGCCGCTTTATCTGGCGCAGCTGAAAGCGACGCTGGAGGCGGGCGGGGTGACGGTGGCGCAGGTGGTGCTGCCGGACGGCGAGGCCTACAAGAACTGGGAAACGCTGAACCTCATTTTCGATGCGCTGCTGACCGACCGCGCCGAGCGCAAGACCACGCTGATCGCCCTGGGCGGCGGCGTGATCGGCGACATGACCGGGTTCGCGGCGGCGTGCTACCAGCGCGGCGTGCCCTTCATCCAGATACCCACCACGCTGTTGTCGCAGGTCGACTCCTCCGTGGGCGGCAAGACCGGGATCAACCATCCGCTCGGCAAGAACATGATCGGCGCGTTCTATCAGCCGAAGGTGGTTTTGGCCGATACCGACACGCTGAAGACGCTGCCGCCGCGCGAACTATCGGCGGGGCTGGCCGAGGTGATCAAGTACGGCCTGATCTGGGACGCGGAATTCCTCGCCTGGCTGGAGGCGAACATGGACAAGCTGCGCGCGCTCGAGCCTGCAGCGATCACCCATGCGATCTACCGCTCGTGTGAAATCAAGGCGCAGGTGGTGGGGCAGGACGAGCGCGAAGGCGGCATCCGCGCGATCCTCAATCTGGGCCACACCTTCGGCCACGCGATCGAAACCGGCATGGGCTACGGCAACTGGCTGCACGGCGAGGCGGTGGCGGCCGGCATGGTGATGGCGGCGCAGACCTCGCAGCGCATGGGCTGGCTTTCGGAGGCCGACGTCGCGCGTACCCGCGCGCTGATCCGCGCCGCCGGCCTGCCGGACGTGGCGCCGGATCTGGGCGTCGACACCTATCTGGAATACATGGGCCACGACAAGAAGGTCGAGGGCGGAAAAATGCGCTTTGTACTCCTGAAAAAGCTGGGCGAGGCGGTGATCACCGGCGACGTGCCGGCCGATGTGCTGAGCGACGTGCTGACTGCGCCCCACTGAAGGGATATTGATGGAACCGTTAGCACCACAAGGGCACTCCGATCCACTACGCGCTGAAGCACGTGTGGAGTCGTATGCCCCCTACGCAGCGCATTCCAGTCAATCCCGCGGGCGCTGGCATGCCGAACCGCCCGCCGCGCCGCGCTCCGAATTCCAGCGCGACCGCGACCGCATCATCCATTCCACCGCGTTCCGGCGGCTGGAATACAAGACCCAGGTGTTCGTCAACCACGAGGGCGACCTGTTCCGCACCCGGCTCACCCACAGCATCGAGGTCGCGCAGATCGGCCGCACGATTGCACGATTGCTGAACCTCAACGAGGACCTGGTGGAGGCGGTGGCGCTGGCGCACGACCTTGGCCACACGCCCTTCGGCCACGCCGGGCAGGATGCGTTGAACGCCTGCATGCGCGAGCACGGCGGCTTCGAGCACAACCTGCAGTCGCTGCGCGTGGTGGAACTGCTGGAAGAGCGCTATGCCGAGTTCGATGGCCTCAATCTCACCTTCGAGGCGCGCGAGGGCATCCTCAAGCACTGCTCGCTGGGCAATGCCGAACGGCTGGGCGACGTCGGCGAGCGCTTTCTCAACAGGCAGCAGCCCTCGCTGGAGGCGCAGATCGCCAATCTGGCGGACGAAATCGCCTACAACAACCACGACGTCGACGACGGCCTGCGCTCGGGCCTGATTACCCTGGAACAGTTGATGGAGGTGCAGCTGTTTGCGCGCCACCTGGGCGAAGTCCGCGCGAAATATCCGGCGCTGCAGGGCCGCCGCGTGGTGACCGAAACCGTGCGCCGCATGATCAACACCCTGATCCTCGACCTGGTCGATACGACGCGGATCAACATCGAAAGCAGCGGCGTACGGACCATCGCCGAGGTGCGTGCCGCCCCGCCGCTGGCGGCCTTCAGTCCGGCCTTGCTGGACGAGCACCGCGAGCTGAAGCGTTTTCTGAACCGCCACCTGTATCGTCATTACAAGGTGGCGCGCATGAGCGCCAAGGCCAGCCGCATCATCACCGATCTCTACACCGCGTTCACCGGCGATGCCCGCCTGCTGCCGCCCGAGCACCAGGTGCGCGAATCGCTGGAAGGCGCCCGCGCCGTGTCCGACTACATCGCCGGCATGACCGACCGCTACGCCATGCGCGAGCACCGGCGGATTTTTGCGGTGGAAGAGATCTACGGCTGACGCGTCGCCCGCTGCATTACTGCGCAGGCCCGTGGCTCAGGCAGAATCGCCCGGCAGCAGCGTGCGCGCCACTACCCAGCAGCTCACCTGGCCTGCGCCGGCCTGCTTCAGTGTCGCGGCCAGTTCGTCGAGACTGGTGCCGGTGGTCATGACGTCGTCGACGAGCGCAATGTGCTGTCCCCGAATCTCGCCCGTACACGCGAATGCGCCGCGCACGTTGCGGCGCCGCGCATCGTGCTTCAGCCCCATTTGCGGCGGGGTGTCGCGGATGCGCCGGCAGCTGGCGAGGTCGAGCGGAAGTGCCAGCTTTTTTGCCACGGTGCGAGCGATTTCGGTGGCGTGGTTGAAGCCGCGCTCGCGGATGCGGGCCGCATGCAGCGGCATGGCAATCAGACGGTCGGGGCGGGGCGCGGCGGCCACGGCCTCGGCAAGGCACTCGCCCAGCACCGGCGCAATGGCGAGCTGGCCGTGATACTTCAGGCGCGGAATCATCTGGTCGAGCGGAAACGCATAGGCCAGCGCGGCATGGGTGCGGTCGAACGCCGGCGGGTGCTTGAGGCAGGCGCCGCAGCGTTGGCCGTCGGGTGTGGGGAGGGCGCACTGCGGGCATTGCGGCTGGCGGTGCCAGGGCAGCTCGGCCAGGCAGCCTGCGCACAGCGGTCGCGTCGACCGGGCACCGCACAGCAGGCAGGCGGGCGGGACTGTCCGATTAAATAATGAGCGGATGTTCAATTCGACGGCGGCGTTAATTTGACAGCGGGGTCGCCGCCCCCGAAAATCCCGGCCATGAAAGCCAAACGCGTCATTTCCGCCTCCTCCTCCCGCTTCGCCGCCCAGCTGTTCAACATCCTCACCGTGGTTGCGTTGATGCTGTCGCTCACCGCACTGCTGCTGGGCAAGCTGCTGGCCAGCCACAAAATCGGTTTCCTGCCTTTCGTGCTGTCGCTGCCGCCGGTGATGATCTGGCTCGGCGCATCGATTTTCGTCTATGCCAGCATCGCCCATCACCCGAACGCGCGCGCCGCGCATTACAACAAGTGGGCAGGCTACCGCTTTTACGGCGTGATGGGCAGCCTGATGGTGATCGGTCCGGCGATCTACGGCCTGCTCGGGGGCTGGCAGGGACTGATGCTGGTGCTGGGGCTGGCGGTATTGATCATCGTGCCGTGGGCGCTGTTTGATATTTACAAGGCCGCGCGCGAACCGTGGGCTGATACGACTATCGAGGTGGCAATACATGAATGAGCAAGCAACAGTTTCAACTGTTTCACCCTCTCCCCAACCCTCCCCCCTCAAGGGGGAGGGCGCAAACGTGACGCCCAAAGCGATTAACGCGCTGTTTGCGCTGCCGTTTGCCGACCTGATGTTCCAAGCGCAGACCGTGCATCGCGCACATTTCGATCCCAACAAGGTGCAGCTCTCGACCCTGCTGTCGATCAAGACCGGCGGCTGCTCCGAAGACTGCGGCTACTGCCCGCAGTCGGCGCGCTACGACGCCGGGGTGGAAAGCCAGGGCCTGCTCGATCTGGACGACGTGCTGAAGGCCGCCCGCGCCGCCAAGGCCGCCGGCGCCTCGCGCTTCTGCATGGGCGCGGCGTGGCGCGGGCCGAAGCAGCGCGACCTCGATCCGGTGCTCGAGATGGTGCGCTCGGTGCGTGCGCTGGGGCTGGAAACCTGCGCCACGCTGGGCATGCTGAAGGACGGCCAGGCCGAGCAGCTGAAGGAAGCCGGGCTCGACTACTACAACCACAACCTCGACACCGCCCCCGAGTTCTACGGCGACATCATCACCACCCGCGAGTACCAGGACCGCCTCGACACGCTGGAGCGCGTGCGCCACGCCGATTTGCACGTCTGCTGCGGCGGCATCGTCGGCATGGGCGAGTCGCGCACCCAGCGCGCGGGGCTCATCGCGCAGCTGGCGAGCCTCGACCCGCAGCCGGAATCGGTGCCGATCAACCTGCTGGTGCAGGTCGAGGGCACACCGCTGGCCGGCACCGAGGCGCTCGATCCGCTGGAATTCGTGCGCACCATCGCCGTCGCCCGCATCTGCATGCCGCAGAGCTTCGTGCGCCTGTCGGCCGGGCGCCAGCAGATGAGCGACGCAGTGCAGGCGCTGTGCTTCCTCGCCGGTGCCAACTCGATCTTCTACGGCGAAAAGCTGCTCACCACCGGCAATCCGGAATGGGAGCGTGACCAGCGCCTGTTCGATTCGCTGGGCCTGATGCCGTTGTGACCCACGCCGCGCTGACCCGCCTGCAGGACGGGCTGGCGGCGCTGAAGGCCGACCATCTCGAACGCCGGCGCCGCCTACTTGACGGCGCGCAGGGCGCCCACGTCACGATCGACGGCCAGCGCGCCATTTCCTTCTGCAGCAACGACTATCTCGGCCTTGCCGCCGATCCGGCGCTGGTTGCCGCCGCGCATGCCGCGCTCGATTCGTGCGGCGTCGGCGCGGGCGCGGCGCATCTCATCACCGGCCACCACCGCTTCCATCACGAGTTCGAAGCCGCCTTCGCGCGCTTCGTCGGCAAGCCGGCGGCGCTCCTGTTTTGCACCGGCTACCTGGCCAACCTCGGCGTGCTGACCGCGCTCGCTGCCAAGAAAAGCGAAGTGTTCGCCGACAAGCTCAACCACGCCTCGCTGGTCGACGCCGCGCAGCTGTCCGGCGCGAGCTTCACCCGCTATCGCCACGGCGACCTGGCGCAGCTCGAAGGCCAGCTGGCGGCCAGCACGGCGCAGGATAAAGTCATCGTGTCGGACCTGGTGTTCAGCATGGACGGCGACATCGCGCCGGTCGACGCGCTGCTCGATCTGGCCGAGCGCTACGATGCCTGGCTCTATCTCGACGACGCGCATGGTTTCGGCGTGCTGGGCGAGGGGCGCGGCGGGCTGACCGAACGCGCCCGCGCGAGCGACCGCGTGATCTATCTCGCCACGCTCGGCAAGGCGGCCGGGGTGGCGGGCGCGGCCGTCGCAGCGCATCAAAGCGTGGTCGACTGGCTGATCCAGAAGGCGCGGCCCTATATCTATACGACCGCCTCGCCGCCGCTGCTGGCCGCGTGCCTGCTGGAAAGCCTGCGTCAGATCGAGGCGGGCAATGCGCGGCGCGAGCGCCTGCGCCGCCACATCGCGCAACTGCGCGAGGGCCTGGCTGGCCTGAAATCAGGCGCGCTGATGCCGTCGGATACGCCGATCCAGCCGCTGCTGATCGGCGAGAATGCCGATGCGGCGCGGCTGTCGCAAACCTTGCTCGAGCGCGGGCTGCTGGTGCCAGCGATCCGCACGCCTACGGTTCCGGCCGGCACAGCGCGGCTGCGCATCACCCTGTCGGCCGCGCACAGCGCCGACGACGTCGCGCAACTGGTCGAGGCCCTGCATGGCATCGCCTAAGCCCGTTCTCGCGCTGGTGCACGGCTGGGGCATGAACGCCCGCGTGTTCGACGCGCTGGCAGGCCTCTTGGCAGCCGATTTCGAAGTGCGCGCGCTCGACCTGCCCGGCCACGGTGGCCGCGTGGCGCTTGCGGACAACACCCTGCAAGCCTGGGCCGACGATCTCGCGCAGCAACTGCCGGACAAGGCCATCCTGCTCGGCTGGTCGCTCGGCGGCCAGGTGGCGATGCGCGCCGCACTCGACCATCCGCACAAGATCGCGCGCCTGGTGCTGCTGGCTTCGACGCCGAAATTCGTTGCAACGGAAGACTGGGATCGGGGCATGGCGGCTGAAGACCTTGAGGATTTCGGTGTGGCGCTGCTGGCCGACCCGCAGGCCACCCTGCTGCGCTTCCTGAGCCTGCAGACGCGCGGCATGCCGGGACAGAAAAGCCTGCTGCAGCACTTGCGGCAGACGCTGCTGGCCGCGCCCCCCGCACGCAGCGAGGCGCTGGCGGGCGGGCTGGCGATATTGCGCGACACCGACCTGCGCGATGAGCTGCCGCGGCTGACGCAGCCGACCCTGGTGCTGCACGGCGCGCTCGACACGCTGACGCCGGCGGCTGCAGGTGCCTGGCTGGCCGAGACGCTGTCCGCCGCGCAGCACGTCGAGTTTGACCGCGCCGCCCATGCGCCGCACTTGTCGCACGGCGAAGCGGTGGCCGCCGCGATCGGACGCTTTTCCCATGACTGACGAGCGTGAACGCTTCCCTCTCCCCAACCCTGATGGGGCCACTAACCATTCGACTAAGCCCGCAAGCGGGCAAGTCGCTGGTTATCCCCCGCTTGCGGGAGAGGGGGCAAACGTGATGCCCAACCCGATTGACGAACTCGATTTCGCCGAAGTGCGGCGCGCCTTCGGCCACGCTGCTGCCAGCTACGATGCCCATGCGGTGCTGCAGCGCGAAGTGTGCGACCGCCTGCTCGAACGCCTCGATTTCATGACCCTGCAGCCGGGCCGCGTGCTCGATGTCGGCACCGGCACCGGCTATGGCCTGGCGCATCTGCGTGCGCGCTATGCGGAATCCGAACTCTGCGCGCTCGACATCGCCCCGGCCATGCTGGCGGCGGCGCGTGCGCGCCTGCCACAGCCGACCTGGGCGCAACGCGCGCTCACACGCCTGACGCCTTCTTCCTCACGCCTCACCCACCAGGTGTGCGCCGACATGGAGCGGCTGCCGCTCGCGCCCAACAGCATGAACCTGGTCTGGTCGAGCCTGGCCCTGCAGTGGGCGCACGATCTGGAGGCCGCCCTCAAGGGCTTCCATCAAGTGCTGGCGCCGGGCGGCCTGTTGATGTTCGCCACCTTCGGGCCCGACACGCTGAAGGAATTGCGTGCTGCTTTTTCGGCCGTCGACGATGCCCCGCATGTGAACCGCTTCATCGACCTGCACGACATCGGCGACATGCTGATCCACGCCGGCTTCGCCAGCCCGGTGATGGAAATGGATATGCTGACGTTGACCTACGCTGACCTCAAGGCCCTGATGCGCGACCTCAAGGGCATCGGCGCGCACAACGCGGCAGCGGCGCGCAAGCGCGGCCTGCTCGGCAAGTCGGCGTGGGCGCGGCTGGAGCAGGCGTATGAATCGAACCGGGTGGAAGGCCGCCTGCCGGCCACTTTCGAGGTGATCTACGGCCATGCGTGGGCGGGCGACAAGACGCGGCGCGAAGACGGGCGCCAGGTGATCCAGTTCGCCATTGGCGAGCGCAAGATGAAACTGGGGCGGGCATGAAAGGCCTGTTCGTCACCGGCACCGATACCGGCGTCGGCAAGACGCGGGTGGCGGTGGCGCTGATTCGTGCGTTGCGTGCGCAAGGCATGCGTGTGGCGGCGATGAAGCCTGTATCGGCCGGCAGCGCCCTGCAAAAGGACTCCGATCCACTACGGGCTGAAGCCCGTGTGGAGTCGTATGCGCCGGGCGAACTGAACGAGGACGTGGTGGCGCTGCTGCAGGCGGCCAACGTGACGGTCGACATTCGCGACGTGAATCCGTACGCCTTTGCACCTGCCATTGCGCCGCATATCGCCGCGCAGCAGGCGGGCGTGCAGATCGAACTGGAAGTCATCGCCGAGGCGTATGCCCGGCTCGCTGCCGCCTCCGATGTGGTGGTGGTCGAGGGGGCCGGTGGCTGGCGTGTGCCCTTGAACGAACGCGAGGACATGGCGGACCTCGCGCAGCGCCTTGGGCTGTCCGTCGTGCTGGTGGTGGGAATGCGCATCGGATGCCTCAATCATGCGCTGCTGGCGGCGGAATCGATTGCGCACCGTCACCTGTCGTGGGCGGGTTGGGTGGGCAACGCCATCGATCCTGACATGGCCTGCCAAGCCGAAAATTTTGCGGCGCTGCGGGCACGCTTGCCCGTCCCCTGCCTGGGGATACATTCCTACCAGCCGAATCCGGTCCCGGCGACTGGCGCGCCGGAATGGCTTATCCTGCCTGAAGGATAAGTATCTTAGAATAATCGATAATAACGATGTTTTATTGATAAATCAATAAGTTAAAGGACCCCCTCGTCTTGTTTGCGGGGGTGGCGTCATGGTATCGTCTGCGACATATTGCCGCACTCGGTTTCTTCCATTCCAGGTATGGATCAGGTGAATACGGAAGGCTGTGCGGGCGAGTCGGCCGGCGCGTTTGTATTCAATTCCCGCCCCAACCATTCGCTGACGCGCCCCCAGGAACGGCTCGTTTTCTGGAGCCTGGCGGCACTGTGTTTTGCGACGGCGAGCGTGTTTGCGTTGTTGGGCTACTGGCTGGTCTTGCCCTTCGCCGGGATGGAGATTGGTCTGCTTGCATGGGCATTCAAAACGTTGCGCGACCGCGAAGCCGACTACGAATCCCTTGTAATAGAAGGCGACGTGGTGGTGTTGGAGTGGCGTGACGGACCACGCGGCGGGCGTCGCGAGATGAATCGATGCTGGGTGCGCGTGGCATGCGGATGCAGGACGCCGGGCAGGAATTGCCGGCTCAGCTTGAGTTCGCACGGACGCGCCACGGAGATCGGACAGTATTTGAGTGACGAGGCGCGGCTGCAACTGGCGGCCACGCTACGCAGCAGGTTGCAGGGGTAGGGAAACGCATCGGGTTGCAGGGCTACGCAACCAGGCAACGACACCAATAACGGGCACGAGAGGACGGGGGACACGATGAAAAACATGTGGCAACGGGCAGGGATGATGGGAGCGGCGCTGGTGACCAGTCAGTCGGCGCTGGCAGAATACGCATATAACCTGCAAATACCGGCAAGTCAGGTGGCGCAGGATGTGTTCCAGTTGCACAACCTGATCATGCTGGTGTGCCTGGGGATCTTTGTCGTGGTGTTCGGCGCAATGTTCTATTCGCTGATCAAGCACCGCAAGTCGGTTGGCCACCAGGCCGCACATTTCCACGAAAACACGACGGTCGAAGTCATCTGGACGGTGATCCCTTTCTTCATTCTGGTGGGGATGGCCTATCCCGCCGCCAAGGTGGTGATCGACATGAAGGACACCTCCAGCCCGGATCTGACGGTGAAGATCACGGGCTATCAGTGGAAGTGGGGTTACGATTACCTCAACGACGGCGTCAGTTTCTACAGCAACCTTTCCACGCCGCGCGAACAGATCCAGGGCACGGCCGAGAAGGGCGAGCACTACCTGCTGGAAGTCGACGAGCCGATGGTGGTGCCGGTCGGCAAGCGCGTGCGCCTGCTGATCACTGCCAACGACGTGATCCATGCGTGGTGGGTGCCCGCACTCGGCGCCAAACAGGATGCGATACCCGGCTTCATCCGCGACAGCTGGTTCAAGGCCGACAAGATCGGCACTTATCGCGGCCAGTGCGTCGAGTTGTGCGGCAAGGATCACGGCTTCATGCCGATCGTGGTCGAGGTTGTCTCGGAAGAAGACTACAAGGCCTGGGTGGCGAAGAAAAAAGGTGCCGCAGCAGTCGCCGCGGCAGACGGAACCAAGGTCTTTGAAATCGCCGATTTGGTGACGCGTGGCGAGAGTGTCTATCAAGGCAACTGTGCCGCTTGCCATCAGGCGGACGGCATGGGGATGTCCGGGGTGTTTCCGGCAATCAACGGGTCCAAAGTGGCCACCGGGCCGCTTGCCGACCACATCGCGGTCGTGATGAACGGCGTGCCTGGCACTGCGATGGCGGCGTACGCCGGGCAGTTGTCCGATGCCGATATCGCCGCGGTGGTGACCTACCAGCGCAACGCGTGGAACAACAAGATGGGCGATCTGGTGCAGCCTGCCGAGATCGCCGCCGCCCGGGGCGCCGCCGCCGGTGAAGCCGCGGCACCCGCTGCGCAGTAAACAATATAAAGAGGAGAGCACACGATGTCTGATGCTGCACACGCCCACGACGACCACAGCCACGGCCATCCCACCGGGATCATGCGCTGGCTGACCACCACCAACCACAAGGACATCGGCACGATGTACCTGTGGTTTGCGCTGATCATGCTGTTTTCGGCGGGCACCATGGCGCTGCTGATTCGCGCCGAACTGTTCCAGCCGGGTCTGCAGATCACCAACCCGGATTTCTTCAACCAGCTCACCACCATGCACGGCCTGATCATGGTGTTCGGCGCGCTGATGCCGGCCTTCACCGGCTTCGCCAACTGGCAGGTGCCGCTGATGATCGGCGCGCCCGACATGGCCTTCCCGCGCATGAATAACTGGAGCTTCTGGCTGCTGCCGGTGGCGGGCCTCATGCTGATCACTTCGTTTTTCCTGCCGGGTGGCGCAGTGGCGGGTGGCTGGACGATGTATCCGCCGCTGTTCATCCAGGGCGGCATTTCCTATGACCTGACGATTCTGGCCGTGCACATCCTTGGCCTGTCGTCCATCATGGGCTCGATCAATATCGCCACCACCATCCTCAACATGCGTGCGCCCGGCCTCACGATGATGAAGATGCCGCTGTTCGTGTGGACCTGGCTGATTACCGCCTACCTGCTGATTGCCACCATGCCGGTGCTGGCGGGTGCGGTGACCATGCTGCTGACCGACCGCAACTTCGGCACGCATTTCTTCAATGCGGCCGGTGGCGGCGACCCGGTGATGTTCCAACACATCTTCTGGTTCTTCGGCCATCCCGAGGTGTACATCCTGATCCTGCCGGCATTCGGAATCGTATCCAGCATCATCCCCACTTTCGCGCGCAAGCCGCTGTTCGGCTATGCCTCGATGGTCTACGCGACGGCGTCGATCGCCATCCTGTCCTTCATCGTGTGGGCGCACCACATGTTCACCACGGGCATGCCGGTGGCGGGGCAGCTGTTCTTCATGTTCTCCACCATGCTGATTGCTGTGCCCACCGGGGTGAAGGTGTTCAACTGGGTGGCGACCATGTGGAAGGGCTCGATGACCTTCGAAACCCCGATGCTGTTCTCCATCGCGTTCGTCTGCCTGTTCACCATCGGGGGCTTCTCCGGCCTGGTGCTGGCGATGGCGCCGGTCGACATCCAGGTGCACGACACCTATTACGTGGTCGCGCACTTCCACTACGTGCTGGTGTCCGGCTCGCTGTTCACGATTTTTGCCGGCATCTACTACTGGCTGCCCAAGTGGACCGGCCACATGTATGACGAGAAGCTTGGCAAGTGGCACTTCTGGCTGTCGGTGATCGGCATGAACATCGTGTTCTTCCCGATGCACTTCCTGGGTCTGGCCGGCATGCCGCGCCGTATTCCGGACTATGCACTGCAATTCACCGAGTTCAACCAGATCGCGACCGTCGGCGCCTTCATCTTCGGTTTCAGCCAGTTGATCTTCCTGGCGGTGGTGCTGAAGGCGATCAAGGGCGGCGCCAAGGCGACTGATCGGGTGTGGGAAGGGGCCGAGGGCCTCGAGTGGACCCTGCCTTCACCCGCGCCCTATCACACCTTCGAAACCGCGCCGGTGGTGAAATGACGGGAATGGCTGACAAGGGCAAGGGCAAGTACCGCACGGCCATTCTGCTGGCGGTGTTTGCGATCGGGCTGTTCCTGTTCACGCTCTATAACGGACTGAAGTAGGCCATGGCGCTGGGCAATAAGAAAACGCTGGCCAAGTTCGTTGTGGTGACGCTCGGCATGTTCGGTTTCGGCTTTGCCCTGGTGCCGTTTTATTACAAGATTTGCGAGGTGACCGGGATTAATTCGGGCGCCGAGCAAAGCCTGGCGAAAAACACCCAGGTCGACACCAGCCGCTGGGTGACGCTGGAATTCGACGCCAATACCAACGGCGCGCTGCCATGGCAGTTCAAGCCCGAAATGCGCAGCATGAAGGTGCATCCGGGTCAGCTGGTGCAGGTGGCGTACGAGGTCACCAACACCAGCGACCAGGCCTTGGTGGGGCAAGCGGTACCGAGCTACGGGCCGGCGCGTGCGGCGGGATTCTTCAGGAAGATTGAATGTTTTTGCTTCACGCCGCAAACCCTGGCTGCCGGCGAATCCCGCCGCATGCCGGTGCTGTTTGTGCTGGACCCGGAGATGGACCGGGATGTGCACACCGTCACCCTGTCGTACACCTTCTTCAATACCGGGACGAAGGCGCAGACGGGTAGCGGAAGGGGGCTGCCCAATGGCTAAGAGCGGAAATCTGAAGGCTGCGCTGGCGGTGTTCTGGAGTTTTTTTGGCGTGCGCAAGCGGCGTGATTACGACGCCGACGCGCAAAGCCTGACGCCCGCACAGGTCATCATCGCAGGACTGATAGGTGCTGCGGTTTTTGTGTTGACGATGTTGTTGCTGGTGTATCTGGCGATGCAGTTCGTGAAGTGAACGATCTACCAAACAAGAAAGAGGGGATGAGATGAGCCTGGCACAAACCGATAAATATTATCTGCCGCAACCATCGATCTGGCCGTTTGTCGGCTCGGTCGCGCTATTACTGATGGCGGTCGGCGGCGTCATGACCATGCGCGAGATCGACAACGGCGGTTGGGTGCTGCTGGCCGGGGTGGCGATCCTGTTCTACATGATGTTCGGCTGGTTCGGCGAAGTGATTCGAGACAGCGAGGCCGGGCGCTACAACAAGCAGGTCGACGCGTCGTTCCGCTGGTCGATGGGCTGGTTCATCTTTTCGGAAGTGATGTTCTTTGCCGCGTTTTTCGGGGCGCTGTTCTACACCCGGGTGCTCTCGGTGCCCTGGCTGGCAGAAGCCGAAACCGGCAGCCTGCTATGGGAAGGCTTCCAGGCAGTCTGGCCGACCGCAGGTCCTGGCCTGACGAAGGATGGATTTGACTTCACCCCGATGGGAGCATGGGGCATTCCGGCGATCAATACGCTGCTGCTGCTGAGCTCCGGTATCACGGTCACCTGGGCGCACTGGGGCTTGAAAAAGAGCAACCGCACACAGCTGATCCTCGGCTTGGCGATGACGGTTGCGCTGGGCGTGGTCTTTCTCGGTTTGCAGGCCTACGAATACCATCACGCCTACACCGAAATGGGGCTGACGCTGGGTGCAGGCGTGTACGGCGCCACCTTCTTCATGCTGACCGGCTTCCACGGTTTCCACGTGCTGGTCGGGACGACGATGCTGATTGTGATGCTGCTGCGCTCGATCGCGGGACATTTCACCGCAGAACACCATTTTGCCTTCGAGGCGGTGTCGTGGTACTGGCACTTTGTCGACGTGGTTTGGGTGCTGCTGTTCATCCTGGTTTACTGGTTGATCTGATCGTTCAGTCGGGCCGGTTTTATCGGGCCGCCGCGGTTGACGCGGTGCCCGTAACGAAACAAAAAGCCGCGTTTAGCGCGGCTTTTTGTTGCGGAACGGGTCAGCGGAGTCCGTTTTGCGGGATGATGCCGAAATAGGATCCAGCCATCAGCGCGATGAACAGGACCAACGAAAGCGCGACCCTTACGGTCAGCATTTTGACGGTACGTTCGGATTGGCCTTTGTCCTTGATGAGGTAATACAGCGCGCTGGCAAGGCTGGCCAGGATGAAGAAGATGAAAAGCAGGGCAAGAATGCGCATGAAAGAGGATTCTCCACAAAACTTCAGTCTAACCCGATTGCGCGGCCCATGCACTTGTTGAAAGTGCGTATCGGTTCGTGGCAGTTTGCCCCCACCGTGTTGCCCACGCTGGCTGCGCTTTTTTTCTTCGTGCTGACGCTGTCGCTTGGCAACTGGCAAAGCGGGCGCGCCGACACCAAGCGCGAATTGCAGGCACGTTACGATGCGGCGGTGCGCGAAGCGCCCATCCACGTCGGCGGCGAACTGCTCGATCACGAGAGCGTGCTTTATCGCAAGCTGGAGGTCGAGGGGATGTTCGACGACACGCACACCATCCTGATCGACAACCGGGTGCTGAATGGCGTGGCGGGGTATCACGTCCTGACGCCGCTTCGGATTCACGGGGGCCCGCTCGCCATCCTGGTCAACCGCGGCTGGGTTGCGACAGGGCGCATGCGCGATCAGGCACCGGTACCGCCGACGCCGCCAGGCGTCGTCAGGCTGGAGGGGATGGCGGTCGACCCGCATACGCGTTACTTTGAGCTGGCCGAAACGGTGCCGCAGGGACGCGTCTGGCAGAATCTCGATTTCGAGCGTTACGCGCTGACCACCCGGCTGCAATTGCAGCCGGTGCTGCTGCTGCAGACCAGCGAGCAGGCGGATGGCCTGCGGCGCAGCTGGCCGCGTCCCGATACCGGGGTCGATACGCATGTCAGCTATGCCTTCCAGTGGTACAGTCTTGCCGCGACACTGGCGGTGTTGTGGCTGATAATAAACATAAAGCGTTGCCGAGACGGTGACGCGAGCTCTTCACCCTGAAAATAACGTAGACACATGCAATTGACCCCGCGCAGTAAATTCCTGTTCATGATCGGCATCTTCGTGGTGCCGGTGGTGGCAGCCTATCTGGCCTACTTCGGCTGGCGCCCGGCCGGGCATACCAATTATGGCGAACTCCTCAAGGTGACGCCCCTGCAACACACGGCGGGTGCAACGCACGATGGTGCGCCGCTGGACCTGGCAGCGCTTCGCGGCAAGTGGGTGATGGCGCATGTCGGTCCGTCGAGCTGCGACGCAACGTGTGCGCAGCAGCTCTACCTGATGCGGCAGACGCGCATCGCGCAGGGCAAGGAGCAGTCGCGCATCGAGCGCTTGTGGGTGCTGACCGATGCGGGCGCGGTCGATCCGGCGCTGTTGCTGGAACACCCCGGCCTGCATGCGTGGCGCCCGGCCGATGCCGCCTTTGCCGGGCAGTTCCCTGCCGCGCAAAGCCGGTCCGGATCCATTTTTCTGGTCGATCCGCTGGGCAACCTGATGCTGCGTTTTCCCGAGCAGCCGGACCCCAAGCGTATGTTGAAAGACCTCAAGTTGCTGCTTAAAGCCTCACAGATCGGTTGACCCATGAAATTCTATCGAAATCTTATTCTGGCCGCGCTCATCCTGACCTTCGGCGTGGTGAGCCTGGGGGCCTACGTGCGCTTGTCCGACGCCGGACTGGGTTGCCCCGACTGGCCTGGCTGCTACGGCAAGATCACCCCGCTGCATGCGGCCGATGCCATCAACGCCGAGCTTTCCGAACGCCCCGAGGGCCCGGTTTCGCACGCCAAGGCCTGGAAGGAAATGGTGCATCGATACTTTGCCGGAACCCTTGGACTGCTGGTGCTGGCGATCTCGGTGCTGGCCTGGCGGTGGCGCCGCGAAACGGCCGGCGGGCCGGGATTGGCCACCGCTTTGCTGGGCCTGATCGTGTTTCAGGCTTTGCTGGGAATGTGGACGGTGACGCTGTTGCTCAAGCCGCTGGTTGTCTCCGGGCATCTGCTGGGAGGGATGGCGACGCTGTCGCTGCTGCTCTGGCTCTGGCTGCGCGAGCGCGGCCATTCGAATCATGCCTATTTCGCGCGGGTCGACCATATGCGCGGCGCCATGGCGGTGGGGCTGGCGCTGGTGGTCGCGCAAATCGCGCTTGGAGGCTGGGTCAGCACCAACTACGCCGCACTGGCCTGCACCGATTTTCCGATGTGCCAGGGCACGTGGGTGCCGCCCATGGATTTCGAGCACAGTTTCACCCTGCATCGTGAGCTCGGCGAAACCGCTGCGGGCGACCTGCTGCCGCTGACCGCGTTAACGGCGATTCACTGGGTGCACCGGGTCGTGGCCCTGATCGTGACGCTCTATCTGGGCTGGCTGGCATTCCGGCTGCTGCGCACACCAGGGTATGTATGCTTCGGACTGGTCGTTGGCGGGCTGCTGCTGCTGCAGGTCGGGCTGGGGATCAGCAACGTGCTGTTCAGCCTGCCGCTGGCTCTGGCGGTGGCCCATAACGCCGGTGCTGCGCTGTTGCTGGCCAGCATGGTGTGGCTGAACCACCGGGTGCGCAGGAGATGAGCATGGAATCCTTGATGGTTCAGGGGGTGGCCTGCCGCTGCCAGCAGTTTCTGGCGCTGTGCAAGCTGCGGGTGGTTAGCCTGATCGTATTCACCGCAGTGATCGGCATGTTCCTCGCCGTGCCCGGCTTGCCCGGCTGGAATGTGCTGTGGGCCGGCACGCTGGGAATCGCGCTGGTGGCGGGCGCCGCCGCCGCCTTCAATTGCCTGATCGAACAGAAAATCGACGCAGTGATGGCACGCACGCGTGCGCGTCCGCTGCCGCGCGGCGAACTGACCAATACGCAGACAGTGGTGTTCTCCGGCGTGGTCGGCGGCCTCGGGCTTTATCTGCTGCACGTTTTCGTCAATCCGCTCACCATGTGGCTCACGCTGGCCACCTTTGTCGGTTATGCGGTGATCTACACGGCGCTGCTGAAACCGGCCACACCGCAGAACATCGTCATCGGCGGCGCCTCCGGTGCGATGCCGCCGGTGCTCGGCTGGGCCGCCGCCACCGGTGAAATCCATCACGATGCCCTGCTGCTGTTCCTCATCATCTTCGCCTGGACGCCGCCGCACTTCTGGGCGCTGGCGCTCTACCGGCGCGAGGAATACGCCAAGGCCGGTCTGCCGATGCTGCCGGTGACGCACGGCGAGGCCTACACCCGGCTGCATGTGCTGCTCTACACACTGCTGCTGTTCGCCGTGACCATGCTGCCGGTCGCTACCGGCATGGGCGGCTGGATCTATCTGGCGGGCGCCACGCTGCTGGGCGCCCGTTTCATCCACTATGGCTGGCGCCTGTATCGCCAGTACAGCGATGCCTTGGCGAAGGAAACCTTCCGCTATTCCATCTGGTATTTGAGCTTGCTGTTCGCGGCCATGCTGGTAGATCACTACTACTCAATACCCGTTTGATTTATATGGGGAATTGAGCCCGTAACTGGATATTCGGACAGGATTGTTTTATATTGTGCCCAATTCAATTGCAGGGGCACGAGATGATCCTCTCCCGAACCAGTCAGTATGCCGTGCAGGCCTTGATTTACATGGCCACCCAGCCGAGCGCCACGCCCGTGCTGAACAAGGATATCGCGGCGCAACTCGGCGTGCCTGCGCCGTATCTCGCCAAGATTCTGCAAAGCCTCGCCAAGGGCAGCCTGCTGTTTTCCTTCCGCGGCCGTCTGGGCGGTTTCTGCCTGCGCGAGGACGGCAACAAGATCACCCTGATGCAAATCCTGCTGCTGACCGAAGGGCCGACCTTCACCCAGAGCTGCCTGCTGGGACTGAAAAAGTGCAGCGATGAGACCGCCTGCCCGCTGCATTTTCGCTGGGTTCCGGTGAAGAAAAAGATTATCGATCTGCTACAGGACACCACGCTGGAAAAGCTGGCTAAGGCGGTGGAAACCGGCAAATACCGCCTCGCCGACGTGCCGGGGATGCTGTTCGCGCAGATTAAGGCATGAGAACCTGGCTTGCCACCGCCTGTGCCGCGGCGGCGTTCGCGCTGGCCGGCTGCCAGCCCGCCCCGCAGCCGCCGTCATTCCAGGCGACCGACATTACGGGTGCCGCCTTCGCGCGGGATTTCACGCTGACCGATCACAACGGCCAGGATCGCACCCTGGCGGATTTCAAAGGCAAGATCGTGGCCGTCTTCTTCGGCTACGTCCATTGCCCGGATGTCTGTCCCACCACGCTGTCGGATTTTGCCCGTGCGCTGCAACAACTGGGACCGCAGGCCGAGCGGGTGCAGGTCATTTTCGTCACGGTGGATCCGCAGCGCGACACCCCGGATCTGCTGAAGCAATTCGTTCCCGCTTTCAATCCCGGCTTTCTGGGGATGTACACCGATGCGGAATCGCTGAAGCAATTGGCGAAAGAATACAAGGTGGTCTATCAAAAGACCTCGGTGAAAGCGGCGGACGATTACCTGATCGACCACAGCGCCGGAACGTATATTTATGATCCCAAAGGCAATTTGAGGCTACTGATGCCTTACGGCAGCAGCCCCGATGCCATTGCCAAAGATCTGAAAACGCTGCTGGAAACATCCTGACCCGGGTTTTCGGCTTGCGGTGCACGGGTGAGCTGCCCTATAATCCCGCAGTTTTTTAATATAAGCATATGCTGTTTGAGGCGCGGCTTAAGCGCCATTTCGCGTACAACAGGAGCAGTCGATGGCGGTAACCTCATATTCCGGTACGGAACAATACAATTTTGATATCGTAAAAAAATTCTCCGTCATGGCGCTGGTGTGGGCGGTGGTCGGCATGTTCGCCGGCGTCTACATCGCGTCCGAACTGGCCTGGCCGCTCCTCAACTTTGACAGCCCCTATTTTTCGTTCGGCCGCTTCCGCCCGGTTCATACCAGTGCGGTGATCTTCGGCTTCGGCGGCTCGGCATTGTTCGCCACCTCCTACTACGTGGTGCAGCGCACCTGCCAGACCCGACTGATTTCCGACGGCATGGCGAGCTTCACCTTCTGGGGATGGCAGACCGTGATCGTGCTGGCTGCGCTGTCCTATGTGATGGGCTATTCGCAGGGCCGCGAGTACGCCGAAATGGAATGGCCGATCGACATCCTGGTCGAGGTCGTCTGGGTGACCTACCTGATCCTGTTCGTCGGCACCATCATGCGCCGCAAGCAGCCGCACATCTACGTCGCCAACTGGTTCTACCTCGCCTTCATCCTGGCGACCGCCCTGCTGCACACCTTCAACAACCTGGCGATGCCCATCGACCTGTTCTCGATGAAGTCCTACAGCCTGTTCGCCGGCACCCAGGACGCGATGACGCAGTGGTGGTACGGCCACAACGCAGTGGGCTTCTTCCTCACCGCCGCCTTCCTCGGCATGATGTACTACTTCGTGCCGAAGCAGGCCGGCCGCCCGATCTACTCCTACCGCCTGTCCATCGTCCACTTCTGGGCGCTGGGCTTCATGTACATGTGGGTGGGCGCGCACCACCTGCACTGGACTGCGCTGCCCGACTGGACGTCCTCGCTGGCCGCCGCCTTCTCCATCCTGCTCCTGATGCCCTCGTGGGGCGGCATGATCAACGGCATCATGACCCTGTCGGGTGCCTGGGACAAATTGCGCACCGACCCGGTGATGCGCTTCATGATCGTCGCATTGTCGTTCTACGGCATGTCGACCTTCGAAGGTCCGATGATGTCGCTGAAGGAAGTCAACGCGCTCTCCCACTACACCGACTGGACCGTGGGCCACGTGCACTCCGGCGCGCTGGGCTGGGTGGCGATGATCTCCTTCGGCTCGCTGTATCACATGATGCCCAAGCTGTGGGACACCAAGATCTACAGCCGCAAGCTGGTCGAGTGGCACTTCTGGCTGGCCACCATCGGCATCGTGCTGTACATCGTCGCGATGTGGATTTCCGGCATCACCCAGGGCCTGATGTGGCGTGCCTTCGACGAGTTCGGCAACCTGCAGTACTCGTTTGTCGAATCCGTTGCGGCCATGATGCCCTTCTACGCGATGCGCGCCATCGGCGGCATGTTCTTCCTCACCGGCGCGGTGCTGATGGCGACCAACATGTTCATGACCATCCGCCAGGGCAAGCGCGAAAGCGCCGCGCTGGAAGCCAAGCTGGCCGCCAAGATGGCCCATGCCTGATTCAGGGAACATAAATAATGAACTTCAACTTCAAACACGAATGGATTGAAACCAACATCGGCCTGATGGCCGTGTTGACCATGCTGGCGATCAGCGTCGGCGGCCTGGTGGAAATTGCGCCGCTGTTCTTCATCGACAAGACCATCGAGAAGGTCGAGGGCGTGCGTCCCTACACACCGCTCGAGCAGCGCGGCCGCGATATTTTCCAGCGCGAAGGCTGCTACACCTGCCATTCGCAGATGATCCGTCCGTTCCGCGACGAGAAACTGCGCTACGGCCACTACTCGCTGGCGGCGGAATCGCAGTACGACCATCCCTTCCAGTGGGGCTCCAAGCGTACCGGTCCGGATCTCGCGCGCGTCGGCGGCAAGTACTCGAACGAGTGGCACGTGCAGCACATGGTGGCGCCGCGTTCGATGGTGCCCGAGTCGGTGATGCCGAACTACCCCTGGCTGCTGTCGACCCCGCTGGATATTTCCGATACGGCGAGTCGCATGAAGGCGCTGCGCAAGGTTGGCGTGCCGTATTCGCTGACGCAGGCCGAATACGACGCCAACGTGACCAAGTTCGGCGAGACCGTGGCGCCTCAACTGCACATCCCCGATGCGCAGAAGAACCTGATCGAGCAGGCCAACTTCGGCAACTACGACGGCGACCGCTCCGGCATTTCCGAAATGGATGCGCTGGTGGCCTATCTGCAGGTGCTGGGCACCATGGTCGATTTCAGCAAGTACAGCGACGACGCGTTCGTCGACAACCGCTAATCGGGTCGGGCCAGAGCATGGAATGGTTGATGTGGTTCTCGAAACCCGAAAACACCAAGCCGCTGGCCCTGATCATTTTTTTCGTCACCTTTATCGGCATCGTGATCTACGTCTACGGTAGCAAAAAGCGGAGCAAGCAACTCGAGTCGTACCGCGACATTCCGTTTCTGGACGACCAGCCAGGCGACCAAGACGACACGAAGGACAAGCAATGAGCGAGCAAAAACTACAATCTCAAACGGTTCAAACCACGGGTCACGCCTGGGACGGCGACCTGCAGGAATACAACAATCCGCTGCCGGCGTGGTGGGTCTACACGTTCTACGCCACGGTGGTCTTCGCCCTCGTGTACTGGACCATTTACCCCTCGTGGCCGTTCGGCAAGGGCTGGATCGGCGGCGTTTCGCAAATCACCTACGTCAACAGCGAGGGCGAAACCAGGACCCACAGCTGGAACACCCGCGCGCTGCTGATGGAGGACCTGAACCAGGCCGCGGCCGCGCAAAAGCCCTACTTCGACAAGATCGCAGCGATGTCCTACGAGCAGATCGCAAAGGACCCGGAAATGAGCGGCTTCATTCTGTCCTCCGGCAAGGCCTTGTTCGCCGACAACTGCGCGCCCTGCCACCAGGCGGGCGGCCAGGGCGTGATCGGCTTCTTCCCCAACCTGACCGACGACGACTGGCTGTACGGCGGCTCGTACGACAAGATCCATGAAACCCTGATGGGCGGAAGGCGTGGCTACATGCCGGCCTTCGGCGAGGTGCTGGCCGGCGAGCAGGTCGACCAGCTGGCGAACTACGTGGCCAGCCTCTCCGGCATCGAACACGATGCGGGCAAGGCCGCCGCCGGCAATGTGCTGTTCCATAGCGATACCGCCGCCTGCTATTACTGCCACACCAGCGAAGCAACGGGACGCAAGGACATGGGCGCGCCCAACCTCACCGACAACATCTGGCTGTGGGCCGATGTGCCGGCGGCAAATGCGGCCGAGGGCAAGGTCGCGGCGATCCGCAACGTCATCTCCAACGGCCTCAACAAGGGCGTGATGCCGGCGTGGGCCGGTCGCCTGTCGCAGGAACAGATCAAGGTTTTGACAGTCTATGTACACGAGCTGGGCGGCGGACAGTAAGGCCGCAGGCTGACGAGATGAGCAAAGCCCCCGTTCTCGGGGGCTTTTGCTTCCCACCCATCCTATCGGTTGCAATATGCAAACAGGCTTAGAAGACCAGCTTGGTCTTTATCAGAAACGCATCCCCATTTTCACCCGTTCGGTGAAGGGTCGTTTTCGCCGTTTCAAGACCTCGGTGCTGGTGCTGGCCTACGCGATTTATTTCCTGCTGCCGTGGCTGCCGTGGTCGCGGCTGGACGCACCGGCGCAGGCCGTGCTGTTCGATCTGCCGGGCCGCCGCTTTCTCATCTTCGGCCTGACGGTCTATCCGCAGGACGTCATCTGGCTGGCGCTGCTGCTGTTCATCGCCGCCATTCTGCTGTTCTTCGTCACCGGACTGGTGGGGCGCGCGTTCTGCGGCTATTTCTGCTTCCAGACCCTGTGGACCGACTTCTTCATCTGGATCGAACACAAGGTTCAGGGTGAACGCCCTGCGCGCGTTCGCCTGTATCGCCAGCCGTGGGATCGCGAAAAGCTCCTCAAGGTCGGCGGCACCCATGCCCTGTGGATACTGGCGTCGTTCTGGACCGGGCTGACCTTTGTCGCCTATTTCGCCTACGCGCCGCAACTGGTGGTGGACTTCTTCACCGGCCAGGCCGCAGCCGCCGCCTACATCACGACCGGCATCCTGACGCTGTCGACCTATGCCGCGGCCGGCCTAATGCGCGAGCAGATCTGCACCTATGTCTGTCCGTATGGCCGTTTCCAGAGCGTGATGTATGAACCCGAGACGCTGGCCGTGCACTACGATGCCCGCCGCGGCGAAGCGGCACACGGGCGGGCCGCCGCGCGCGCCGGCCAGCGCACCCTGGCTGAGCGCCACGAAAAAGGGCTGGGCGACTGCGTCGATTGCGGCCTGTGCGTGCAGGTCTGTCCGGTCGGCATCGATATCCGCGACGGCCTGCAATACAAGTGCATTTCCTGCGGGCTGTGCATCGACGCCTGCAACACCATCATGGATTCGTTCAGCTTTCCGCGCGGCCTGATCCGCTACGATTCGGAAAAGAACCTGGCCGCTGCGACACCCGCCCCGCCAAGAGTGCAGTGGAAACGGCTGAAAACCATCGGCTACGGCGTGGCGCTGGTGCTGATGATCAGCTACCTCGGCTATAGCGTGGCCACGCGCGGCAGCTTCGACCGCGCCATCAACCAGATCCGCCAGCCGCTCTATGTGGTGCTGTCGAACGGCGACATTCGCAACCGCTACCAGATCCGCATCACCAACAAGGCCGCCGAGGATCAGACCTACGGGTTCAGCGCGCGCGGCATCCCGGCGGACGCGCTCGACCTCGGCAACTTCGACGAAATCACCATCAAGCCCGGGCACAGCGGGCTGGTGCAGGCGAGCGTCCGGCTGTCCCCGGCCGTGGCGGCGAAAACGCAGCACTTCGAACTGGTCATCACGCCGCGGGGCAAGCCTGCGGAAGCCCGCTCGGAAAACGTCCGCTTCGACACCCCCGGAAAGCGCCCATGAATACGATGACCACCCTGTCGGGCGGGCTGGTTGCCGTACTCGTGCTGTACCTGATCGGCGGCGCCATTCGCAGTCTGCCCGCCATCCTGCGCGCGCTGTTGGCGGGGCTGATTCCGCTGCTCGGCTATTTCGTGCTCATCGTCGGGCGCTGGCCGGGGCTGGATGTGGTGGCGATGCACATCTCGGTGTTTCTCGCGGCGGGCCTGGTGCTGTATGCGGTGAGCCAGTTTCGCCGGCGCAGCACCGGCCGCATGCACTGGGCCCCCAAGCTCCTGATCGCATTTTTCCTCGGCCTGGTCGTGGTCAACGGCAGCCTGCTGTATATCGCCACCAAGGGGCTGCCCGAGCCGCTCGCCCGCTGGTGGCTGGGCAGTGACGGCGGCGCGGTTTACAGCGGATTCTCCGGAGTGGTCGAGCATGGCCAGAGCGCGGCCAAGGCGGTCCCGTCCGAATTGTCCCAGGCGCATCGCGAGTCGGAGCTCGGCTGGCAGGTCGAGGTCAGCGGCCTCGACGGCAACGACGCTGAGCGCGTGGTCGAGGTTCGCGTCAAGGACCGCACCGGCCTGCCCGTCGACCGCATCGATGCCGAGTTGCGCCTGCTACGGCCCGGCGCTGCGCAGGCGGCGCTGACGCTGCCCCTGAACGCGCTCGCCCCGGGCGTCTACGGCGGAGTGCTGGGTCTGCCCGCCAGCGGGCGCTGGCTGGTCGAGCTGCGCCTGCTGCGCGACGGCACGGTGGCGTATGCCGCCACCCAGGAGACGGTCGCGCCATGAGCGGCATCATGGGCTTTCTCTTCCTGCTGTCCGGCATCTTCGTGCTGCTGATTGTGGTGGGCGTGTTCTGGTCGATCAAAAGCGGCCAGTTCGACGACCTGGAAGGCCCGGCCGAACGCATCCTGATGGACGACGACGATCCCCTGTTGCCGACCCGCCGCTTGAGCAGCAAGGACGAATAAACTAAAATTCATCAACTTTAATGGAGTTCGCGCAATGAAACAGCTTCTGACTTTTCAGGGTTTCCCCATGGTGGTGGTGGTCGGCTTGGTCATCTGGTCATGGATCAGCGTTTTTTCGGTCCTCATCGCCTCGTTTTTCTGATCGACCGCTTGCCCAAACAAAAGCCCCGCACTGCGGGGCTCAGGCTGCTGACAAACCCCGTCTTTGTTCCGAAGGCGGGGTTTTGTTTTACTGGATTTCGTTCAGACGTGCCAAGACGCCGAGCGAAGCAATAATCCACTTGCAAGATCGCGCAAGCGATTCTGAAACAGCGCGATCGCCCCCTGACCGGGGCTGATGGCGTGTAAAAGGCGCGCCGCCGCCCGCGCCAGCAGGCGCGCCATCTTCTTCATGTTCTGGCAGGCGC